>Ga0079224_100003178_pt1 | contig 20515 bp, 18 predicted proteins | sample Stecom2015_FD_80414 | JGI IMG/M metagenome (GOLD analysis project Ga0079224, IMG submission 80414) | Agricultural soil microbial communities from Utah to study Nitrogen management - Steer compost 2015 | ecosystem: Environmental > Terrestrial > Soil > Agricultural land | place: USA: Utah...
AAAACAAAAGCATTTGTAAAACAGCAATTACAGGGTGCTGAGGGTGGGCACGACTGGTTTCATATAGAAAGGGTGTATAATAATGCCCTGCTTATTGCAAAAGGAGAAGAGTGTAATCTTACTGTAGTACAGCTAGGAGCCTTGTTGCATGATATAGCCGACAGTAAATTTCATGATGGCGATGAGACTGTGGGACCGGAAACGGCAAGGAGGTTTTTACAACAGGAAAATATAAGTGAAACTATAATCGATCAGGTAGTGGAGATTATAGAGAACATATCGTTTAAGGGCGGAAACTTCGATAAGAAATTCTCATCGGTTGAGCTGGATATCGTTCAGGATGCCGACAGGCTGGATGCACTTGGTGCCATAGGTATTGCCCGAACCTTTAATTACGGAGGGTTTAAAAACAGAGCGTTATATGACCCTGAGATACAGCCTAACCTAAATATGACCAAAGAGGAATATAAGGCCAGTACTGCGCCAACGGTTAATCATTTTTATGAAAAACTACTGCTACTTAAAGACAGGATGAATACTCCAACAGGTAAACAACTTGCCGAGGAACGCCACAGCTATATGGAAGATTTCCTTTCGCAGTTCTATGCCGAATGGAACGGGGAAAAGTGATTGTTTATCAAACTAAGAATGGTAGGGTAAACCTGTTTTTTGTGTACGGTTGCCAGCAACCACCCTATAAAGCTTAGTACAAACACATCACCACTTTCGTTAACGGCATGTTGTGTCAGTAAATCCAGTTGCTGTTTAAAGGTGTCGTTTTGTGCTACGGATTTATCCAATATGTATTTTTCCACCAAGGCGGCATATACCATTACCCTTTCTTCGTTTACCTCCCTTAGGTATTTTTTGTAGCGTCTTTTAAAACCTTTCAGTCGGGAGAGGGCAAGTTCGGTATCTTCCAGTTCGGTGTGCATTACAATTTCTACCAGGCTGCGTTTTATGGCCCAGTCCATACCCATTCTTTTTTCATACCAGCTGTCAGAGTGGATAAACTCGCGCATATACCTTCGGGCTTCGCGGGCATTATTATGCTGTAACCAGTATATTACTGCAAAAAATATAAGGTCGTTCCTGTCTGTAGGGTCGGCTTTTTTTGTTTCTGCCAATGCTTTTGTCATTATTGCCAGTGTGGTTTCGCCATTGCCGCTGTAATTTTGGTTAAGCAGATACAGCAAATAGTATCGGGCAATAAAACGGCTGTAGTACTTTTTGTTTTGCTTTTGCATTTCGGAAGCCATCATCTGCAGGTATTCCGAACACAATGTAAACCTTCTGTTCCTAAAGTGGATGTTAGCCATAAAATACAATATGTAAACATGGTAGTACAGATGTTTTTGTGCCAGTTCCTGGCGGGTAATTATAAATCGGTAGCTTCTTTCCAAAAAAGGCTCTATAAGACTGTAGTTGCTGTTTATAGAGGCATACTCGTTTGCAATAAAAAGCATTTGATACAGGGATTTGAAAGTAAGTACTTCCCTTAACGATATTCCAAACGATTTCATGGTGCCGGTTATTAACTGCTGTATATCGGTAATTTTCCCTTTATGGTAAATCTCACCCAATTCACGGCGCATAACCGCATAGGCAAGATTAAGCTGTTCCTCATTTCGAAGTTTTTTATTGTTTGCCGTAAAACCAGCGATTGCCTTATCCAAATTAAACGTGGGGTCAAAATGAGCAAACTGTATTTGGGTTTGGTAGATTTCGTTAAGCAGGGAAAAATGCTCGGTAGCGAAGGCTTTACTTTCGGCTTTAGTAAGGCACTTAAAGGCTTCTTTGTAAAGTTTATACTCAAAAAACACACGGCTAACCATAAGCAGGCGCGTTATTTCGTGTTCGTCATCAGTATTACTTTCAAAGCTTCGGTTAGCCATAAAACTGATAAGGCTATCGTATACTCTTTTACGTAATGCATGGTAGGCATCGGTATTTTTTGAAGTGCCGTATAGCTTTTTTTTAATATTTATATCATCAGTTTCAAGTAATTTAAATAAATCAGTATTAAGAGTGTCTTTCCTTTTGTTTTTGTTATTAAGATGTTTTATAAAAGCTGATTTATCATCTCTTGACATTATAGATATTATTTCTCCTAATGCATTCATATTGAAATTACTTAAACAGTTAGCAATGTAAATATAGATAATATATCATCAGTTTTTATTGTTTTTTGGTTTTTGTACCCTGTTGTTTTATGTGAGATTTGCCTCATAATCAAAAACCAAAAATTATGGATCCGCTAAAAACAAACGAAGGGAATGATACCTTCACACAGGAAAACAAATTCAGGAAAACAACAACTGCCCAAGGGGCAACAAAACCGAGTAATGCCTTTGTAGGTGCCTCATGGTGTGCTCTTATTATAGGAATGGCCTCTTACTGTATAGGACTTTTTAATGCCGGGGCAATGCTGCTTAACGAAAAGGGATACTATTTTACCATTCTGCTTTTCGGACTCTTCTCGGTAGTATCGGTACAAAAAAGTGTAAGGGACAGGCTGGAAGGCATCCCGGTAACCGATATGTATTATGGCATAAGCTGGTTTACCACATTTGCATCGGTAATACTATTGATAATAGGACTTTGGAATGCCGACCTTGAACTTAGTGAAAAAGGCTTTTACGGAATGTCGTTTGCCCTTAGCCTCTTTGCTGCAATAGCCGTACAAAAAAATACCCGTGACTTAAAGACATTTGAAAAGGAGAATCCAAACGCTTAGCGGATGGCCCTGCGGCGGCTTTACCACACCGAAGCCGCTGCGGGGCTTAATTTTTTAAAACGATATTATGAAAAAACAAATTCTTATTTTATTATTCGGACTGGGTACGTTACTGCTGGCATCAGCATCGTTCTTAATGTATTTATGGTTTAGGGCCTGTGCGCAATATGACAGTTTTGAAGACACCAAACAGGCTTATCTTGACAATTTCCCTGCATCATTGCAGGACGCGACCATAACAACCGGAATCACGATTTTATTACTATCGGGTTCTCTGGTATGTTTTATAAAAGTCATAAGCGCCAACTTCCTGAAACCCGCAGCTGTTGTGCTTGTGGTGATTTCGGGGTTATTGTTGTCGTGGAATATCTTTTCGCTTATGTAAACTCATATAAAAACATTATGCTAACCTTTATATTTATTTCGTTTGGAGTGTGCTTCCTGATAGAAAGGCTTAACCTTGGCTGGAAACTACCGCAGGTGCCTACGTGGAGCATCAGGGTTCTTGGAGTTAATTTTATTCAACTTGGAGTTGTATTGCTAGCCGGTATAAGCTGGGAAAAATGGCTTTCATCCTCTTCCCTATTTTGCCTGTCGGACTATATTTCTCCGGTTTGGGGAGGTATTATCGCTTACTTTATTGCCACATTTATATTTTACTGGTGGCACAGGTGGAGACACCATATTGATTTTTTATGGACTCATTTTCACCAAATACACCATAGTCCGCAACGAATAGAGGTTATTACCTCTTTTTATAAGCATCCGCTTGAAATGGTAGTCAATTCCATAATAGGGAGTTTATTGGTTTACACATTACTTGGATTAAGTTTAGAGGCCGCCGGGATATATACGGTTTGTACAGCCCTTGGAGAATTTTTTTATCATACTAACATTAAAACACCTCAATGGGTAGGCTATATTTTTCAGCGGCCTGAAATGCATCGTATTCATCATGAGTATAATAAACATACTAACAATTATGGAGATATAGTTTGGTGGGATATGCTGTTTGGCACTTATGAAAATCCTAAAGAGTTTAAAACTTCCTGCGGGTTCGATAACGAGAAGGAGCAGCGCTTATTTGATATGCTGAAGTTTAAAGATGTTCATAAAGAATAAAAATCTTACTTTTAATTTAAAACCAATCACCTATGAGTTCTATAATTAAAGACTTGCCGGAACTGATAAGTCATAAAATTATCAGTGAACAAACGGCAAAAGATATAGAGCGGTATTATGCCGCAAAAAAAGAAGATCAGGGGAGTAATACCCTAATGATTTTTGGTAGCATAGGCGCCATACTTGTGGGGCTGGGCATTATTTTGATATTTGCCCATAACTGGGATAATTTTTCAAAATCGGTTAAAACCCTACTGGCAATAGCACCTTTACTGTTATGTCAGGTTGCCGCCGGATATGCCATACTTAAAAATAAAAGCCAACTGTTTAAGGACATAGCAGGGATACTATTGTTTTTTACGGTAGGTTCGTCAATAGCACTAGTGGCTCAAATTTACAATATACCCGGAGATCTTGAAGGTTATCTTTTAAGCTGGACTTTACTGTGTATGCCTTTAATGTATTTGTTGAGGTCCAATATGGTAGCATTTCTGCATTTGGGCTTTATTACCTATTATGCGGTTGTAGCGGGTTATTTTGAAACCGAAAGGCCATGGCCTTACCTTTTACTTTTAGGCGCTTTTATTCCGTTTTATTTAAGGAGGCTTAAAGAACACCCTTTTGGTAGGATAACATCGTTATTTAACCTGCTTTTCCCGTTAAGCCTTATAATAACCCTTGGAGCTTTTCTTGCCGGGGTAGGTGAGTTTGGTTTCCTTGTTTACATGGCACTACTGGGCTTTATATACAATACCGGACTTTTACCAAAACTGGAAAGCCGCAATGATTATTTGGGACTTGGGTCGGTTGGTATTGCCTTTATATTGCTGTTCTCTTCCTTTAAATGGGTATGGGAAGAAATGGAAACCCAACAGGTTGTAGAAAGTTACTATATCATACTTTGGGCAATATTGTTTGGGGGTATGGTATATATGGCGATAATAAACGGGGGGAAGCACTTTTACAAAAATGTCTTTCAGGCAGTAACGGTACTGTTTCCGGCTGTGTATCTTATAGGCATGGCAGATAGCGTGCTTGCAGCCATACTGGATAATATAATGGTTTTGGTACTAGGGATAATAACTGTAAAACAGGGTATTGATAAGGTTGATTTCAGGAAGCTTAATTTCGGGTTAACAATTATTGCGGCCCTTATTATCTGTCGCTTCTTTGATACCAATATGACTTTTGCCGTGAGAGGCGTGTTGTTTGTTTGTGTGGGTGTAGGCTTTTTTATAGCCAACTCAATGCTTGTTAAAAAGAGAAGAGCTAATGTTTTAAATATGAAAGACGATGAAAACTAAAAACATGTTTATACTATTTATGGTTGTGGCAATAGCTCAGGCATTTGTTCCGCTAAAAATGATATATGATACAGAGAAAATAAATGACGAGGGCACTGTATATAAATTTAAAACCCAGCCCATAGATCCTAATGACCCTTTTAGGGGTAAGTATGTAACCCTACGTTTTGAAGCTGAAAATTTTAAAACTACCGATACTACATGGAACAGAAATGAAGATGTATATGTTTGTATTGAAAATGACAATGAAGGATATGCTAGCATAAAGGAAATTTTAAAGGAGAAGCCTCAAGAAGGGGACTACTTTAAAGCTAAAACAGTTTATTTTGTATCAGGCGGACTACGCCTTAATTTTCCTTTTGACCGTTATTATATGGAAGAAAGTAAAGCACCTCAGGCAGAAGCTGCTTACAGGAAATACAGTACTGCCGAAAACCCTAAGCCTGCATATGCCTTGGTAGCCATAAAAGATGGTGATACCTATTTAAAGGATGTTATTGTTGATGATAAACCCATAAGGGAATATGTTATAGAGCAACAGGAATAAAAAAGCCTCTGAAACGGAGGCTTTTTTTATAAGAGTAAATTTATATATGGAACGTATGTTGTTTCTTATTAGGATATTAAATGGTTTTTTCTACTTTTGCTCAAAAATATAAACTGATGAGACACCTTTACCTTTTAATGCTACTATTTCCTTTAGCATTGTTTTCCCAATCTATTAAAATAAAAAAAGATATACTTCTGTTTGATAAAACCGAGGTAGCCATCCTTAAAGAACTTGGAGGTGATGAATATGAGTTTTCGACATTAAACGGTACGAAACAGTTTACGGTTAAGTACCTGGGGTTGTCTGAAGGGACAACGGTTTTATACCAATGGCTTACTGTAAAATCGGCAGACGGGTCTAAGACTTCTGAAATCCCGTATGAAGTGCTTCAAACGTCATTTAGTGCAACTAAGATAATCGTTAGATTGCTTTCTGAAAAGTACGGATTAATAGATATGAAGGGTATTAATCAGCAAAAGCTTCAGGAATTTTTTGATACTCCAAGGGAAAACCTGAGCGAGAAATATACTAAAGCCGTTGTTGTTGCTAAAGAAGAAGCAAAAGTTGCACAAGAGCAGTATGCTGCTAAAGTGGGAGCTGTGAGGCCTTTTGTTAAAAATGACGGAACAGTAGTTTCGGGAGGGTCTAACGGTACTAAAATAATAGGCAGGGTTATTCCTATCAGTAATTATGCTTTTATGAGTAATAACGGTCCTATTGAGGTATATGATCTTGACGGTATTCTTGTGGCAAGTGCTCAGCTGGTAGATAATGTCGATAATGATTTGAACGTTACTCTTTTTAATGATAATAAATTTAGTTACAGAGCAAAAAGAAGATATACGGCAACCGATAACAACCTGTTTCTTACACAACTAGTTGAAGAGTTAGTTGCCAGGGATATTACTTTAGGACACCAGGCGAAAAGTTATAAAAACAGGCTGCATAACGAAAAGGTAGCACTTGCAAAAGAGAGAAGTGGTAATCTATACAATGTAAAAGGATATGCTATTGATGATAAGGGCAAAAAGTATACAGGAACCCTTACAGCGCTTTTTGAAAAACTTGATGTTAATCAAACAGGAGATAATCAGGTAGTAGATGCAATTGATAATTACGGTAAGAAAGTTACCGTGAGTTATAAAAATGAAAAAGGAAGAGATAGGTCTACAACGCTTACGGCGTCTGACGGCACAAGATTTTGTGTAATAAATTCTGACGGTTCAGAAACCTGTTTTGTAGGAATGAAAGTAAAGGGCGATGCTATGAAAAAGCTATCGAACGCTATGTCACTAGGGTTTAATAATGCTTATTTCTATGAACTGGTTTATGAAGCAAAAGGAACTCAGGTTTTAAAAGACCCTATTGAGCAAGATGTTTATGTAATAAAGCTTAAAGATGCTAAACAGGGACAAATGATTGATGCCAGAAATAATGACAAACTTTCTGCAGAGCTGGCAGAATACCTTTCCGGCTGTAAAGAACTTAGCAGGGAAATAGGAGCTGGAGTTTTTGATCTTAAAATTCAGCAAAATCTTATTCAGATAGTAGATGAATATAATGAATGTAAATAGATAAAGTACATAATAAAAAAGCCCCTCACTGAGGGGCTTTTTTATTTTATAAGGAAAATTTAACCAGCTGTTTTTTTCTGCCTTTCCTACCTAAAAAGTAAATGTTGTTACCTTTTTTAGTAGTGGCTCCATATGCTACCATAAACGGAACTTCATTATCCTTATCGTCAAGTATTTCCTTAAACTCAAATTCACCGCTTTGATTTACCTTAATTATATTAAGGTTTGATTTTTTGGCTGATTTTTGTCCAAACTGTATCCTGTCATTACGAAGTTTTTTTACCTTTTCTCCTGTATTAATAAAGAAATAGGTATCATTATTTATAATCATTGAGGTGTATGAAATGTAAGATTCGTCACCACTTGTTTGTTGACGCTTGTTAATATTTCTTGCCCAAAGTAATTCTCCGTCATGTGAAATTTTTGCTGTAACAATATCATCATAATGATAAATATAATATACGCCTGTGCTCATGCCGTTTTGACCTGTTCTGTGATGGGTAGTTATATAATACTCTTCAGCATTAAATACAATGTCATTATCAGGGGTTAAAAATATATCCCTGTAAGAGATGTTTTTAAGCTCTTTTTCTTTTTTCTTTCCATATTTATCTATCAGAAACTGCTCTGTAAACTCATTGAATTTGGTGGTTTTTTTATCAAGGGTTACAGGATCCATATCAAAGTAACAAAGACCTTTAAAACGGTTATCGTTTCTGTCAGAATAAAAACCTACACAGGAAATTTTATCGTTTTTATAAACCGTTTTAAGAGATTGTGCGTAATGCTCATCGGTGTCAAAAGTTTGTATTTTAGTATCGCTTGAGGTAATACGGGTAAGCTCATAATGGTATTTTTTGCTTCCGCCTTTTTTTCCTTCTTTTTTATCTTTTACCCTGCCCAAAACATAAACTACTTTTCCGTCTTCAGATATATCTATGTTTTCGTATTTATATTTCCTGTCTTTTACCTCTCTCTTAAATTCATGTTTAAGGGTAGGGTTAAGATTGTTGTCAAATACATGTATCAGGTGTTTTTCCTTATCATTTTTATCTTCAACATCAACAGTTACAGCAAAAGCGGTTTTGTCGTTATTTGTTATAAAGTTCGATATGTAATCATTATCAATACTTCCGAAATTAAATAACCCCGGAGTTTTAACTTCATCCCATTCCAGTGAGAAAAGTTCTTTTTTTGTAAACTTGAAGTCTTTAATATTGGCTGAATTAGCAGAGCATACATATTGTTTTTTCTTTTTATCATAGCCATAATCAATCATGTGTACAATATCATTATTCACAACAATACCTATTAGTACACCTAGTTTAAGCTCATATTCATATTCTTTAATGAGTTGCAGATTGGCATTATAATGTTCAAAATAAAATCCACGTGTTGCTCCTGATAAAAGACTACCCTGATATGCACGTACAATAAATACCCCGCCGTTTGAATCTTCTTCTACTAACAGAATTTTTGAATGTTTGTATTCATCTTTAAATACATCGCTTTTCTTCACATTACAGGGAATGTCAGCTTCCTGAGCAGCAGTGTGAAAAATACTCACAATAAACGAAATGATTAGTAATATGTTTCTCATAAAAAAAATGTTAATATGCAAATATATTCTTACTTTTTTAAATAGGAAACAAAAAATCCAGACATTTGTCTGGATTTTTAACATAATTGATTTATTTGTATTACTTTCCGGGAAATTCGGCTTTTCTCTTTTCCAGGAAAGCTGTAGTTCCTTCTTTAAAATCGGCAGTGCCAAACGCTTCACCAAACGCTTTTATTTCTGCTTCATATCCGTTAACACCGTCTGTGAAGTTAGCATTGATAGCTTTAATAGCTGCTGATATTGCAACAGGTGAGTTTTTCATGATTTTTGAGGCAATACCTTTACAAAAATCTACAAGCTCTTCCTGCGGCACTATATGGTTTACCAATCCGTAAGCCTTAGCGTCTTCGGCACCTATCATTCCTGCAGTCATAATCATTTCCATAGCACGGCCTTTACCCACAAGCTGAGGTAAACGTTGTGTACCGCCATAACCCGGTATAACACCAAGAGATACTTCCGGTAATCCCATTTTAGCATTCTCTGACGCTACCCTAAAGTGCGCTGCCATGGCAAGCTCCAGCCCACCACCAAGAGCAAAACCGTTTACTGCGGCAATAACCGGAGTAGAAAGATTCTCTACAAAATCGAATAACAGTTCCTGGCCTTTAGCTGCCAGTTCGCCACCCTGAGCCACATCAAAATCGGCAAATTCCGAAATATCGGCTCCGGCAACAAAAGCCTTCTCTCCGCTTCCGGTTATAATAATGGCTTTTACTTCTTTATCAGCATCAAGGGTTTTAAGAGCCTCGTGAAGTTCCTGTATAGTAGCCTTGTTAAGTGCGTTTAGTTTTGTAGGCCTGTTAATGGTAATTATGGCAAGCCCGTTTTCTTTTTCCGCTAAAATATTTTCGTAGTTCATTTGAGTTTATTTTAGTTATTGTCTGTTTCTTTACTAGGTAAATCACTGTCGGTAATTGGCAGGGAAACCATGAATTTGGTGCCTTTACCAAGTTCACTTTCAAAGGAGATGGTTCCGTGGTAATTTTCCACGATATTTTTAATAATCCCAAGCCCAAGTCCCATACCACTTGATTTGGTCGTGAATTTAGGTTCAAAAATACGATTTTTATTCTCTACGCTTATTCCCTTACCGTTGTCTTTAACTGTTATTTTTACAAAATTCCCTTCACGGTAAACACGTACCTGTACAATAGGATTGTGTTCATCTTCCGGTATGGCCTGTATCGCATTTTTAACCAGATTGGTAATAATACGTATTAACTGGGTACGGTCCATACGGGTAGTGATGTCTGGTTCCTCGGCAATAAAGGAGATAAAGCCTTCATTAAATATTTCAAGAGCCAGCTGGACAATCTTAACGATATTAACCGTTTCGTTTTGTTGTGCCGGCATTGAGGCAAAGCTGGAGAAAGCCGATGCCACCGAGCTCATAGTGTCTATCTGTTGGATTAGTGTTTTGGAAAACTCATCCAGTTTTTTCTTAATATCGGGGTCATTTGGGTCAAACCTGCGCTGAAAGCTCTGTACCGTAAGACGCATAGGGGTAAGCGGATTCTTAATTTCGTGTGCTACCTGTTTTGCCATTTCTCTCCATGCCTGTTCCCTTTCGCTTTGTGCCAGTTTTGTGGCACTGTCTTCCAGGTCGTCTACCAGTGCATTGTATGACTTTACAAGCTGGTTGATTTCCTGTGGGGAATCGTCCATGCGTATTCTTTCGTTTGTCTGGCTCAGTCGGGTTTCGGCTATTCTTTCACTAATGGCTTTAAGCGATTTGGTAATAAAGCTGGAAAGGAAATAGGCTACAATTATCGAAATAAGGAGCATAAAGGAATATACCTGCCCAAAACGCATAAAGAAATTGCGCTGTTCCTTTTCATAATACCCTTCGTCCTTTATATAGGGAAGGTTAAGTATTCCCAATGGTTTGAATTTGGTATCGTTAAGATAACTGTAGGAGGAACGGAATTTTTGTCCGTCAATGTTTTTAAGGTCTACATAGCGTTTTTCGGCAGTACTTCGCAGTACCCTCAAAATATTTGGAGGTATAGTAGTATTGTCTACAGTATCTACCGAGAACCCTGCTTTAGATGATTTTAATAAATGTCCGTTAAGGTCATAAATGTTTACTTCCAGTCCGTGGATATTCGCCAGTTCATGAATCCTTTCCCTGAAAATAAGCGGAAGGTTTTCGGTAGAAAGCGGGTAGGTTGTGGTAGAAAGGATGTAATTAATATGCTCCTTTATGGCGTTTTCCTTTCGTTCCAGCCTGTCTTCATGGTATTCTTTTGCCTCTTTGCCAAACTGGTAAATAGAAACCGCAGCAATAAGTAGCGAGGCTATAAGGGTCACCAATATCATGGAGAGGAATATCCTTACCCTTAGCGACCATTTTCTTATCTTAAACTGCTGCTTCATTTAACGCATTACGAGTTGTTTTTCTCCCTAATCCTTTTATAAAACTTAAAACCAAGCATTATTAGTATGGAGAACAGTAAAATACCTACCACGCCATAAATCCAGTTTACGGCATTTTTTAAAATTACTAAAAAAACAACGGCAAATAAAATTATGGTAGCCCCTTCGTTCCAAATACGCATAAAGTTTGAGGTATGTTTTATCTCGTCACGCTGTAGTTGTTTGAAAATGGAGTGGCATTTTAAATGATATAGGTATAACAGGAATACAAACCCTAGTTTTACATGCATCCACGGCTGTGACAGCCATGCGTTACCAGTAGAGGTAAAAAACAGCATCCAGTAGGCAAAAATACTTGCCAGTACTGCCGATGGCCAGGTAATAATATACCACAGCCTGTAAGCCATAAGTTTGTATTGTTTGATAAGTATTTCTTTTTCGGGCGAAGGCTTATCGTTAGCCTCCAGATGGTATACAAATAGCCTTACAATGTAAAAAAGCCCGGCAAACCAGGTAATCACAAAAATGAGGTGTAATGATTTTATATAGTTATATTCCATTATTCTTTTTTAAGATGGTGTGTCATTTCCTGCCTTAAAAACAGCCCTGTTACTATGGTAGAGAGCACATCTGCAATGGGGAATGAAACCCACACACCAAAAATACCAAAAAACTGTGGTAAAATAAGCACCAGCGGGATTAAGAAAAAACCCTGTTTGGAAAGCGTGAGCAAAAGGGCTTTTGTGGCCTTACCGGCAGCCTGAAAATAAGCAGCCCCTATTAGTTGTACCGCTATAATAGGTGATGCTGCAAATACCCAGCGCAAAGCACCCGGAGTATCTGCTATTACAATAGCATCGGTTGTGAATACCGATACTATAGGTTTGGCAAAGGTAAGCACCACTATAAAAACGATTACGGCAAAAAGCGCAGCATATTTTATAGAGGTAAAAATGGTTTCCCTAACCCTGCTGTAATTTTCGGCGCCATAGTTATAGCCGGCAATTGGCATAAACCCTTGTGTAATTCCCAGTACCGGGAAAAGGGCAAACATTAGCATGCGGCTTATAATACCGTACACAGCAACAGCATGTTCGCCACCTTCGGCATATAAGGTATGGTTAAGAATAATTGCCAGTATGCTTATTACACCCTGCCTTGCAAAGGTTACAAAGCTTAGCGAAAGTATTTCGCGAGCCAGTTCCTTATGGAAAACAAAATGCTTCAGTTCCAGTTTCAGTTCGCTTTTATAAATAAAGAACCAAAGGATGTACAAAAAGCAAAGAAAAAAGGAGAGTGAGGTTGCCAGAGCAGCACCAAATACACCAAGGTTTAATACCTTTATGAATATAATATCCAGTATGATATTTGAAACTGCCGAAATGATCATAGCCACCATAGCATGGCGGGATTTGTCTTCGGCACGTATAACGTTGTTCCCGGTCATACAGAATGCCTGAAAAGGTACGGCAAAAAGTATGGGTAAAAAGAATTCTTTAGCCGGTGCCATAATATCACCGTTGGCTCCAAAGGCAAAAAGTACCTCTTCACTAAAAAAAAGTCCTATGATTACAAATAACGATGCAATCCCAAAGGTCATCATGATTTGATGAGCAAAGGTATTAAGAGCTTTTTCGCGGTTGCCCTTACCCAGTGCCCGGGATAGTACTGAACTACCCCCTATACCGATAGCCATACCCATGGAGGATATGAAAAAGGTAATGGGCATAACAACCGAGAGGGCTGCTATGGCCAGAGCACCTATCCAACGGCCTACGAATATGGTGTCAATAAGGACATTAACTGTCATGAACAGGATGCCTATGGAAGCAGGAACCGACTGTTTGAAAAGCAGTTGTTTAATGCCCTTATTGGCTAAATCCGTAGAGGTTATAGACATTATACCACAGGTTTTTCTGCGTTAGCCCACTCGTTTATCCAGTTTGCCACCACATCAACCCATTCATTATTATCATTAAGGCAAGGAATAGCATGGAAGTTTTCACCTCCGTGCTCTTTAAAGTCTTCGTTGGCACGCATGGCAATTTCTTCCAGCGTTTCAAGGCAGTCTGCCACAAAAGCAGGGGTAACCACGGCAAGGTTTTTAATCCCTTTTGCCGGCATGTTGTTTATTTCAACATCGGTATAAGGTTCAAGCCATTTGTCGCCCGCCAGCCTTGACTGGAAAGTAAGCGAATATTTATCTTCAGGGATACCCAGTTGTTCCACTACCAGTCTGGTGGTTTCATAACACTGGTGGCGGTAGCAGAATTTATGTGCTGCCGACGGTGTTGTGCAACAGGTATCGTTTATTTTACAATGTGATTTGGTTACATCGGTTTTTCTTATGTGGCGTTCCGGTATACCGTGGTAAGAGAACAGCAGGTGGTCATAATCAAAACCTTCCAGTGAGTTTTTAATGGAATTTGCCAGTACTTTAATATAGTCGGGCTTATTGTAAAACGCAGGGACATCGGTAAATGTCATTTGCGGGAATTTCTTTTTGCGAATTTCTTCTGCCAACACTAAAATAGTAAGGGTAGAAGCCATGGCATATTGCGGGTAAAGCGGGAAAAGAAGTACTTCGGTCACACCCTGATCTGCCAGTTGCTGTAATCCGGTTTCTATAGATGGTTTACCATAACGCATAGCCAGTGCTACAGGAAGTTCGGTTTTTTGTACCACTTTTTTGTGCATCCTTTCAGAAAGCACGATAAGCGGAGAACCTTCGTCCCACCATATTTTTTTGTAGGCTTCTGCCGAATCTTCCGGCCTTTTTCTTAAAATGATACCTCTAACTAAAAGAGCTCTTAGTAAAAAAGGAACATCTATAACATACTTGTCCATAAGGAACTGATCCAGATAGGGCTTCACGTCTTTTGGTTCCGGACTGTCCGGAGATCCAAGGTTAACTAACAATACACCTTTCATGTTTATCTTACTGTTGTTGTTTTTAGTGTTTGTCCGGCAAAGGTCATCAAAAACCATGCTCGGAATATCAAAAATCTTATTTTTAACGAATGTTGAATGTTTATGATTTAACGGATTTACTGCAATTTTATCAAAAATATTAAAATCAGATGCTTTCTTCTAATAATTAGTTTCTATCCGGTTATAAAAAGAAATTAGGCATTAGGGTTTATAGACATCAGGTATTTTTTAGGGGTAGTACCAAACTTCTTTTTAAAGGCAGCAATAAAATGGCTGGCGGTACTATAGCCTATTCTTAACCCTACCTCATTTACATTATAGGTGCCGCTATCCAGCAGCTTGCGGGCGTACTCCATTTTATAGTCAAACAAAAAGCTGTATACACTGTCGCCATAAATTTGCTTAAAGCCCATTTTAAGCTTTTTCAGGTTAATACCTACCTGATCTGCCAGCTCCTGTAGCCCAGGTGGCTCGGCCATATTAGCGATAACAATATCTTTGGCTTTCCGTATTTTTATTACGTTGTCCTCGTCTACCAAAAACGGACACTGTTCTGTATTGGCGTCTTCATTACGGTTAAAATACAGGCTAAGCAGCTCGTATACCTTTCCTTTAAAGTACAGTTTCCTTATGGACTGATGCAGGTTAAAGTTAAACAGCTGGTTTAGCGCAATGGCCATAGACGGGTTAATTTTATCGTCCTTATAGTATTTTTTGTCAATGTTCTCAGAACTAAGGAACGGAATATAATCAGCCTCTTCCGAGAAAAAACTGTGAAACTTTTTGATGGAGATAAGCACCGATATTACCCACGAATGCGGAGCAATTTCAAGGTGTACCGGGAGTTCCTTTTGCGGATTGTATAAAAAAAGAGATACCTCCTCCCTTAGATCTAAGGCATAACGCCCCTGGTTGAATATAAACTTGGCCCTACCTTTTAGTCCAAAGTGAAACTGTATAAGATCGGTATTTACATCCCTTTCAAAATGAGAGGTTTCGTTACTGTCGTTCTGGAAACGCAGTACAAAAAAATCATCCTCAATTTTAATTTCCTCGTGAGAACCCATAGCGATATTTTTTTAGCTGGATTTTTTAAAATATAAAATCCTTTTATTTAGAATTGTTCTAAACTATATTTTCGCAAAACATTGATTTCATTGCAAATTTAGGGTATTTAAGCATTAAAAATGCATTTTGGGTTAAAATATCCCACAGCGATACAAAAAGAACTTTGAGCGTTATTTTTTAATAAGCCTTAATGATAATTTTGTGATACTTTTAGGAAAGTGAGTACTATGGAGAATAATAACTTATCGAGGCACCTATACTTTTATGCAATAGGATTGAGCTACAAAAAGGCAGATGCCGAGATTAGGGGTAAGTTTAGCCTGGGCAACGAAGCAAAGACTGATGTGCTTGAGCAGGCTAAAAATGAAGGGATAAGCAGCCTTGTTGTAATATCTACCTGTAACAGGACAGAGATATACGGGTTTGCACAGCACCCGTTCCAGTTAATCAAATTACTTTGCGATAACAGTCAGGGTTCTGTAGAGGAATTCCAGCAGGTAGCTTTTGTTTTTAAAGGCAAGGAAGCCATCAATCATATTTTTAGGGTAGGTACCGGGCTTGACAGCCAGATACTGGGTGACTTTGAAATTATAAGCCAGCTTAAAAGCGGTTTTGTGGAATCTAAATCAAAAGGACTTGCCAATGCCTTTATGGAAAGGCTGGTAAACAGTGTTATACAGGCAAGTAAGAAAATAAAGAATGAAACTGAGCTTAGCTCTGGAGCCACTTCGGTTTCTTTTGCATCGGTTCAGTACATTATGAATAATGTGCAGGATGTTTCCAATAAGAACATACTGCTTTTCGGTACCGGAAAAATAGGCCGTAATACCTGCGAGAATCTTGTTAAGCATACCAAAAATGAACATATAGTTTTAATTAACAGGACTAAGGAAAAGGCAGAAAAGATTGCCGGTAAATTTAATCTTGTGGTGAAGGACTATGATGTGCTTCCGCTAGAAGTGCCAAAGGCCGATGTACTTGTTGTGGCTACAGGAGCACCTGTGCCAACCATTGATAAAGATATACTGGTATTAAATAAACCGCTTTTAATACTTGATTTATCCATCCCTAAAAATGTTCATGATAATGTAAGGGAGCTGGACAATGTCACTGTTGTGCACCTTGATGACCTTTCTAAAATTACCGATGATACGCTGGAGAAAAGGAAAAGACACATTCCTGCAGCCGAATTAATCATTGAAGAAATTAAGGATGAATTCATCAGTTGGATGAATGCCAGGAAGTTTGCTCCTACCATTCATGCCCTTAAAGAAAAGCTTAACTCAATAAAAGAGACCGAACTTAGCTTTCAACGCAAAAAAATAAGTAATTTTGATGAGGAACAGGCTGAGATAATCAGCAAACGATTAATTCATAAAATTACAACACATTTTGCCAATCACTTAAAAGACAATGATACCATGGTAGATGAGAGTATCGAGTGGATAGAGAAAGTCTTTAAGATTGAAAATACTTCGAAATGAACAAAGCCATCAGAATAGGCACAAGAGATAGTGAGCTTGCCCTTTGGCAGGCTCATACTGTAGAAAAGAAGCTGAATGATTTAGGATATGCTACCGAGATTGTAGCGGTAAAATCAGAAGGCGATGTTGTTTTAGATATTCCCCTTTACGAGTTTGGAATAACAGGTATATTTACCAAAACCCTTGATATCGCTATGATAAAAGGACAGGTGGATATTGCCGTGCATTCCATGAAAGATGTGCCTACAGCCTTGCCAAAAGGTATAGTGCAGGCTGCTGTTTTAGAGCGTGCCAATGTACGTGATATACTGGTACATAAAGGGAACCTTGATTTTTTACACGATGCGGGTACTATTGCTACGGGCAGCCTTCGCAGGCAGGCACAATGGCTTAACAGGCACCCTAACCACAAGGTGAATGATTTGCGTGGTAATGTGAATACAAGACTTAGAAAACTTAGTGAGAACGACTGGAACGGTGCTGTATTTGCAAGTGCCGGACTGGAGCGTATAAACCTGCTTCCTGAAAACCACCTGGTGCTGGACTGGATGATACCTGCCCCGGCGCAGGGAGCCATGCTTGTTGTGGCTATAGAGGAAGATACCTATACAAGGGAAGCGTTGGCAAAACTAAACGATAATAAAACCGAAGTGGCTACTCACATAGAACGTCAGTTTTTAAAGAAACTGGAAGGGGGCTGTACGGCACCTATTGGTGCACTGGCTACTATTGAAGATAATGAGATTCGCTTTGAAGGCGTGTTGCTCTCTATAGACGGGAAGCAGAAAATACATGTTGAGAAAGCAATGGCGGTCTCGGGAGACTTTAGTAACTTTGGTAATGACTGTGCTGAAGAAGTGCTTGCGAATGGAGGAAAGGAATTAATGGCGGAGATACGCGAAAAACTTAAAAAATAGGCAATGGCTAGAAACCTGTCATATACATTATCAAAAATATACGGTTTTATTGACATCCTTTTAATAGTCTTTCTGATTTTTGATTTTGGCTATGAGAATATCATAACAGACTGGCTTAATCATAAAACACTTTATTTAACCTTTTTGGTATTGCTCCTTATAGGTTTTAATATGCTCAGGATTAAGCATGCCTACAAACCGGGCAGGCGTAAAATGTTTAAGGCCAATATGCTGGTGCTTGTAGTTACTTTTATACTGGCCTCGATAGCTTTTATAACCGGTGACGAGTACGGGCGGCTTAATGATGTAAACTTTATACTCGATACGGGCCTTATACTTTACTTCTTTTTAAGGCTTACCAATCTTATCCGCAAGTTATACGACATTTACTATAACCCTACCATTTTGTTTGTGGGGAGTTTTGCCATTGTAGGGCTTATAGGAGCTTTTTTATTAATGCTGCCTAATGCCACAACAAACGGTATAACCTTTACCGATGCCTTTTTTACCTCAATTAGTGCAGTATGTGTTACCGGACTCGTAGTACTTGATACTGCTAAGGACTTTACCTTTATGGGTAAAACGGTAATACTGGTGCTTATCCAGGTGGGGGGTATAGGGATGCTTACTTTTACCTCTTTCTTTGCTTACTTTTTTAAGCAAAGTTCCTCGTTTAGAGAGGGGATGAATGTGAGTAGTTTTGTGGAAAGTGAAGGACTTCATGATGTAATGCGCCTGGCTATGCGGGTGGTGGTGTTTACCTTTAGTATAGAGATAGTGGGCGCCTTTTTTATTTACTACAGTATTAATGATGTAGTAGAGATTAAAAATAAGTTTTTCTTCTCATTGTTCCATTCCATTTCGGCTTTTTGTAATGCAGGGTTCTCCACGCTTTCCAGTGGGTTGAATGATACATCACTACAGGAGGCATACCAGTTCCAGTGGATTATAATGCATCTTATTATACTGGGAGGACTGGGTTATAATATAGTATTCAACTTTTTGCGCTATATAAAGCGATTTGTAATGAGTATGGTGGCAAACAGGAGAATGTATACCACAGTGAGGGTTATTACATTAAACTCCAAAATAGTGGTGATTACCACAGCTATACTGTTAACGGGAGGTACACTGTTTTTCTTTTTTGCAGAGAAAGGGCATTTGTTCCAAAACGAATCGTTTTACGGTAAGGTTACATCGGCGGCGTTTACCTCGGTTACGGCCAGGACTGCCGGATTCAATACTTTTGATTTTGCCGATCTTTCAATGCCGGCCATCCTTTTTGTGATCTTCCTAATGTGGATTGGTGCTTCACCTGGATCTACCGGAGGTGGTATAAAAACCAGTACCTTTGCACTGGCTACACTAAATATAGTGGCTATTGCAAAAGGTAAGGAATACATCGAATTAAGAGGCCGAAAAATAAATAATCAGTCGGTTAAACGTGCTTTTGCCATTATATGTATTTCGCTAATGGTAATAGGTTTGGGTATTTTAATGATACTGTTTTTTGAGAAAGATTTTACCCTTATACAAATAGCATTCGAAACGTTCTCGGCCTTCAGTACCGTTGGGCTTAGCCTGGGTATAACGGCAGGGCTTAGTGTAGGCAGTAAATATGTTTTAATATGTGTAATGTTCTTTGGTAGGATAGGTTTACTCAACCTTTTAATAGGTATGATGAAACGACTGCATACGCAAAACTATAACTACCCTGAAGAGAACATTTTAATTAACTAAAATAAAAGAATATGAAGATTATCATCTTTGGATTGGGAAATTTCGGGATGTCGCTGGCGGTAAACCTGACAGACACCGGAAATGAGGTTATTGGGATTGATAATAAGATGGATAAGGTAAATATCGTTAAGGATAAGATTTCGCATGCCATATGTATGGATGCCACTAACGAGCAGGCCTACAAGGCTCTTCCTATAAAGGATGCCGATATTGCTGTTATCGCTATTGGTGAGAACGAGGGTGCAGCTATTATTGCTACGGCGGTAGTTAAAAAGCTTACCAATGCAAAAATCATTGGGCGTTCGTTATCTCCTATTCACGATACGGTACTTAATGCAATGGGAATTGAGAATATTATTCACCCGGAGCAGGATTTTGCCGATAGGCTGGCCAATAAAATAAACCTTAAGGGGATAGTGGATAACTTTAATATCGATAAGAACTATTCGATATCTGAGCTTAAGGCCGGACCTGAATTTGCCGGGAAAACACTGGAGGAATTAAACTTTCAGGAAAAGTTTACCCTGAGGATTATTACCATATTAAGGAGAAAAGTAAGAAAAACCATTTTGGGCACTACAAACTTCGTACAGCAGTCGGAAGGATTTGTAGACAAGAATACGGTTATAGAAGAAGGCGATATACTTGTGGTATTTGGCCTTAATAAGGATGTGGGCAGGTTTTGTAGCCGCAGGTAAAACAGTAAAGGTTTGGAAGGCGGTATTCGTATATTATCCACTAAAAAACTGCAGGGAAACCACAGGCAGTATTTGCTTAATGCAGGGCTTAGTGTATTGGAGGCCGACTTTATCACTACGGTAAACAAACCGTTTGAACTGGGGGATATACCCCATAACCTGATTTTTACCAGTCAGAATGCATTTAAAAGCTTCCTGCTTAACCCTAGGAGTGCACAATATAAAGGGAGCAGTATTTTTTGTGTGGGAACCAAAACAGCCGAGCTCGTAAAACAGCACGGGTACACAGTTGAGGTTTATGCCGATTATGCCAAAGACCTTTCCCAAATAATACTACAACAGTATAAGGAAAGGGATTTTGTATTCTTTTCGGGTAACCTAAGGCAGGAT
>Ga0079224_100003179_pt1 | contig 20514 bp, 20 predicted proteins | sample Stecom2015_FD_80414 | JGI IMG/M metagenome (GOLD analysis project Ga0079224, IMG submission 80414) | Agricultural soil microbial communities from Utah to study Nitrogen management - Steer compost 2015 | ecosystem: Environmental > Terrestrial > Soil > Agricultural land | place: USA: Utah...
ACCGAGTGGCGCGAGCGTTTGGCTGGCGCACTGTTCGACGAGGCCGCAGCATGACGGACTTGCGCGAAGAAGCTTTCCGCGCCGAGGTCGCCGCCTGGATGGAGGAGCATCTGCGCGGCGAATTCGAGCCGCTGCGCGGCTGCGGCGGACTCGGCTCACCCGGTTACGGTCCGAAGCTCGCCAAGCGCTGGGAACAGGAGCTGGCGCGCGGCGGCTGGGTCGGCATCGGCTGGCCGAAAGAGCACGGCGGTCGCGGGCTGCCGTTGTCGCAACAAGTGGCGTTCCACGAGGAATACGTGCGCGCCGGCGGACCGGGACGGCTGGGGCACATCGGAGAGACGCTGCTCGCGCCGACCTTGATCGCCTTTGGCACGCCGGAACAGCAGCGGCGCTTCCTGCCCGGCATCCGCGCCGGCGTCGAGTACTGGGCCCAGGGATATTCGGAGCCGAACGCCGGCTCCGACCTCGCGAACGTGCAGACTCGCGCGCGGCTTGAAGGCGACCACTGGGTGATCGACGGACAAAAGACCTGGACGTCCTGGGCGCACGAGTCCGACTGGATTTTCGTGGTGGCGCGCTGCGAGCCGGGATCGCAACGTCACCACGGGTTAGTGATGCTGCTCGTGCCGTTGCATCAGGACGGCGTCACGATCCGACCGATCCGGCAGATCACCGGCGATTCGGAGTTCAACGAAGTGTTCTTCGACGGCGCCCGCACCGAAGCGTCGCTGCACTTGGGGGCGCCCGGAGAGGGCTGGAAGGTCGCGATGGCGCTGCTCGGCTTCGAGCGCGGCGTCTCGACGCTCGGACAGCAGGCCGGCTTCGAGCGCGAGATGGCCTGTCTCCTGGAGGTCGCGCGGCGCAACGGTGCGGCGCGCGATCCGGCGCTGCGCCAGCGCATCGCGCAAGCCGCGCTGACGCTCGACGCGCTGCGCTGCAACGCCTTGCGGGTGCTCGCGCAGGACGATTCAGAGAAGGGCGCGTCCGTCTCGCGCGAGGCCTACATCGCCAAGTTCGCCTGGTCGAACTGGCGGCGTGACTTCGGGCGGCTGGCCGCCGACGTGCTCGGCGCGGCCGCGGTCCTCACCGATGACGATGACCCGCTGGCGCAGAAGCTGCGACAGGTGTGGCTCTTCAGTCGTTCCGACACGATCTACGCAGGCGCCAACGAAATTCAGCTCAACCTGATCGCCGAGCGCGCGCTCGGCATGCCGCGCTGACCATGTTCGCGGCCGCCACGACCCAGAGGAATCCATGAGACCGCCTCCCGACTACGTCCCCGCGCACGGCTTGCTGCGCGACAAGACCGTGCTGGTCACCGCCGCCGCGGGGGCCGGCATTGGCTTCGCGGCCGCGAAGCGCTGCGCGGAGGAGGGTTGCCGCGCTTTGGTGATCAGCGACATCCACGAACGGCGCCTCGGCGAGGCGGTGGCCGCCATCCGGCGTGAGACAGGCCTCGAAGCCGTGTACGGCCAGTTGTGCGACGTGTCGCAGGAGGACCAGGTCCAAGCGCTGTTCGCATTCGCCGAGGCGCAGGCCGGCGCCATAGACGTGCTGATCAACAACGCCGGCCTCGGCGCCAGCCGGCGCATCCTCGACATGGCCGACGAGGAGTGGGCCAAGGTCATCGACATCACTCTGACCGGCACGTTTCGCATGACGCGCGCTGCGCTCAAGGCGATGCAGCCGCGCGGTCGCGGCGTGATCGTCAACAACGCGTCGGTGCTCGGCTGGCGCGCGCAGGCCGAGCAAGCGCACTACGCGGCCGCGAAGGCCGGCGTCATGGCGCTGACGCGCTGTGCGGCGATCGAAGCGGCCGAATTCGGCGTGCGCGTCAACGCCGTGGCGCCCTCGATCGCGATCCACGCATTCCTGCGCAAGTCCGCCTCCGAGGAGTTGCTCGCGCAGTTGTCGGCGCGCGAGGCTTTCGGGCGAGGCGCCGAGCCCTGGGAAGTGGCCAACGTGATGGTCTTCCTGGCGAGCGACTACTCCTCGTACATGACCGGCGAGGTCGTTTCGGTCAGTTCGCAGCGTGCATGAGGACGCCGTCATGACACAGAGATTCGATTCCGTCGCCAGCGTACTGGCCGCCGTCGGCCGCGACCTCGGCGCGACTGACTGGATGGTGCTGAGCCAGGACCGCATCAACCTGTTCGCCGATGCGACCGACGATCACCAGTGGATCCACGTCGATGAGGAGCGCGCGGCGCAGGGTCCGTTCGGCGGCTGCATCGCGCACGGCTACCTGACGCTGAGCCTTGCGAGCAAGTTCCTGCCCCAACTCGTCCAGTACGACCGCCTCAAGATGGGCGTGAACTACGGTTGCGAGAAGGTGCGCTTTCCGTCCCCGGTGCGCGCCGGGTCGCGCATTCGCGGCCGCGGCGAAGTGGTCGCCGCCGAGGAAGTGAAGGGCGGCGTGCAGGTCACGATTCGCATCACGGTCGAGATCGAGGGGGCGGACAAGCCCGCCTGCGTGGTCGACACGATCAGTCGTCTCTACTTCGAATGAGGACTCGCCGATGAGCTTTGCAGAAGCCGTCATCGTCTCGACCGCGCGCACGCCGATCGGGCGCGCCTATCGCGGCGCCTTCAACGACACCGAGGCGCCCGTGCTCGGCGGTCATGTGATCCGCGCTGCGCTCGCCAAAGCCGAGGTCGACGGCGCCGACGTCGACGACGTGATTCTCGGCGTCGCTGCGCAGCAGGGCACACAGGGATACAACCTCGGTCGCCTGTGCACTTACACCGCCGGGCTGCCCGAGAGCGTCGGCGGCATGACGATCGACCGCATGTGCGCCTCGGGTCTGGCGGCCATCGCCAGTGCGGCGAAGAGCATCATGGTCGGCGAGCACAGGATCGCCGTCGCGGGCGGGCTCGAGTCGATTTCGCTCACGCAGAACAAGCACAAGAACGCCTATCGGGCCCAGTCGCAGGCCGTGCTGAAGGCGATGCCCACGGCCTACATTCAAATGATCGAGACCGCCGAGATCGTGGCCGAGCGCTACGGCGTTTCGCGCGCCGCGCAGGACGAGTACGCGCTGCAGAGCCAGCAGCGCACAGCGCGGGCGCAACGCGAAGGTCTGTTCGACGAGGAGATCGCGCCGCTGCCGAGCGTCAAACAATTGTTCGACAAGGAAGGCCAGGTGATCGGCTCGGAAGCCGTCACGCTCACGCATGACGAAGGCGTTCGTCCGGACACGACGCTCGAAAGTCTGGCGGCGCTCAAGCCGGTCTGGAAGAAGGGCCAATGGGCGCCCGAAGGGCGCCACATCACTGCGGGCAACGCCTCGCAGCTCTCCGACGGGGCGAGCGCCTGCGTCGTCATGAGCCGCGAGGAGGCGAAGCGCCGCGGTCTGCGTCCGCTCGGCGTCTATCGCGCCATGGCGGTGGCCGGTTGCCGTGCGGACGAGATGGGCGTCGGGCCGGTATTCGCGATCCCGAAACTGCTGCAGCAGACCGGACTCACGGTGGCCGACATCGGCCTTTGGGAAATCAACGAGGCGTTCGCGTGCCAGGTCATCTATTGCCGTGACAAGCTCGGCATACCGAACGACCGCTTGAACGTGAACGGCGGCGCGATCGCGGTCGGCCATCCGTTCGGCATGTCCGGCGCCCGCCTGACCGGTCACGCATTGCTCGAGGGTCGGCGTCGCGGCGTGCGCCACGTCGTGGTCAGCATGTGCGTCGGCGGCGGCATGGGCGCCGCCGCCCTGTTCGAGGTGCTTTGAATCTCGAGATGCTGGAGCGCCGGTAGGTTAATCCGATCTTCCCTGAGCCTCGCTCGGCTGCGCTCGTCGCGGCCGAGCGCCCCGAGTGGCGGGCGCCGTGCGCGGGCGCTTGGGCTGCTCCCGTCTGAGCGCCTTGAGGCGCGCAGCGCGGCCCAGTCCGTCGGGCGGATCGCTCGCAAACAGCGCGCGGTGGAACAGCAGCGCCAGCCAGTCGGTGAGCTCTTCGGGCGAGAGCTTCAGGTCACGAAACGCAGGGTTGCGCAGGATGTACAGCTCGCGCAGCACCACCTCCGAAATGCCGCCCAACGCGTAGACGATCAGCAGCGATTCGGCCGGGGTCAGCTTGGCCCGCGGGAACAGTCGCGGCATCTGCATCGACAGCAATTCGAGCTGCGCCTGATAGAAGCCGCGCAGCTGGGCGCGGAAGGCCGGCGACTCGTCGGCCAACTGGTTCACCGCCCGGACCATGCCTGGGCGCAACGCGTGGTTGGCTACTGACAACGCGATGTGCGAGCGGATGCGCCCCATCCAGTCGCCGGGCGCGACGCCCTGCTCGATGGCGGCGGTGTCTGCGAACTCGTCGATGGCCTCGCTCACGAGCTCCAGCGTCAGCGTTCTCAGGTCCGGGAAATAACGATGGAACAATCCCGCCGCGACGCCCGCCTCGCTCGTCACGTCCGCGACTGTCATCTGCCGGTAGCCCTTGCGATCGAGCACACGACGAGCGGCCGCCTTGAGCCGTTCGCGGGTCGCGAGCCCGCGGCTGCCGAGGCGCTCGCTCTTGACGGGAGCGCGCTTGTGACGACGGATGCGCGGCATAGTTGAATCCATATTCAACTATAAATATGCTTGACGCAAGATTCGCAACGTCGCCCAGGGCAGGGCGCTGGAGAAAGACTCATGACGCCCGACGAGACCGAGGCATTCGAAGCGCGGATACGCTCCTATGTGGGCCGCGAGCTGGGGCCGCCGAAGCGCGGCTACGACGACGTCAATCTGGCCATGATCCGCCATTGGACGGAAGTCACCGGCGACCAGAACCCGGTGTACACCGATGCGGAGTTCGCCGCCGCGTCCAGCAAGCGGGGCATCATCGCGCCGCCGACCATGCTGCAGATCTGGACCATGGAGGGCTATTCCATGGCCACGCCGCAGACCGGCCAAGTCGACCTGCAGCGCGAGTTGCACAACGTGCTCGCGGAGCACGGCTACACCGGCGTGCTCGGCACCAATACGATCACCGAGTTCTACCGCGACCTGCGTCCCGGCGATCAGGTGTTTGCGCAGACCGTCATCGACAACATCAACGGGCCCAAGAAGACGGCGCGCGGCGTGGGCTACTTCATCGAGACGGTTACGAAGTTCACCGACCAGCACGGGGTCGAGGTTGGTCGACAGGTATTCCGCACATTGCGCTTCAAGCCGAACGCCGAGGTCGCGGCGGCCAAGGCCGAGGCGGCCGGCGGCGAGGCGAAGCTCAAGGCGCCGACGCGCATCCAGTCGCCGCGCGGCCACGACAACGCGTGGTGGTGGGAGGCGATCGACCAGGGCAAATTGCTGATCCAGCGCTGCAAGAGCTGCGGTGTGCTGCGGCATCCGCCGCGCCCGATGTGCGGGCAGTGCCAGTCGCTCGAGTGGGACAGCATCGAGTCCTCGCTCGAAGGTGAAGTCTACAGCTACACCGAGATCAGCTATCCGAGGTTCCCCGGCTACCCGTATCCGCTGGTCTGCGGCCTGATCCAGCTGAAGGAAGGCACGCGGTTGGTTGCGAACGTGGTCGGCTGCGATCCGAGTGCGGTGCACGTCGGCATGAAGGTCAAGGGCAAGGTCGAACGCGTCGACGAGCAGACCATGTTGCCCAACTTTTACCCTGTCTGACGCCAGCACAGCGAGGCAACACCATGCAGCACAAGACTACACGGCGTTATGACAGCGTCGCCATCGGCGAGAAGCTGCCGCCCCTGAAAATCGACATCACGGCCGGCCTGATCGTGGGCGGCGCGATTGCATCGCGCGACTTCACGCCGGTCCATCACGAGAAGGCCGCGGCGCAGGCCGCCGGTCTGCCTGACATTTTCATGAATATCCTCACCAGCAATGGCCTGATGGGTCGCTACGTGACCGATTGGACCGGCCCCGAAGCCACATTGAAGCGCATCGACGTCAAGCTCGGGGCGCCGAACCTGCCGGGCATGGTCATGACCATCACCGGCGAAGTGGTCGCGCGCGACGACGCTGCGGGCACGATCGACATCAGCGTCAGCGGCGACAACAACGTTTGGGGCGCCCACATGACCGGCATGGTGCGCGTGGCGCTGCCGAAGGAGCCTTGATCCATGGTTGCAAGAATTTCCGACAAGGCCGCCATCGTCGGCGTCGGTTCGACCGAATTCTCGAAAGATTCCGGTCGCTCGGAGCTCGCGCTCGCGGCCGAGGCCGTGAAGAAGGCGCTCGATGACGCGGGACTGAAGCCCTCCGACGTCGACGGGCTCGTGACGTTCACGATCGATCAGAACGAGGAGGTCGACGTCGCTCGCGCGATCGGCTGCGACAACATCACCCTGTACAGTCGCGTGCCCTATGGCGGCGGTGCGGCTACCGGCACGCTGCTGCAGGCGGCCATGGCGGTGGCCGCCGGCGTCGCCGAGACCGTCGTCTGTTACCGCGCGCTCAACGGGCGCTCCGGGCAACGCTACTCGGCCGGCGTCTCCGGCAACCTGATCACCGGCAGCGCAATCCACTACGGCTATTACATGCCGTTCGGGCTGCTGACGCCCGCCTCGTGGGTCGCGATGTTCACGCGCCGCTACATGCACCTGACTGGCTGCACGACGGACGCGTTGTTCGAGGTCGCTCACTCCACGCGTGAGTACGCCGTGAGCAACCCGGCTGCGTTCTTCTATCAGCGGCCGCTCACGCGCGAAGAGTACGACGCCGGCAAGAAGATCTGCGATCCGCTCAAGCTTTACGACTGTTGCCAGGAAAGCGACGGCGGCTGCGCCGTAGTGGTCACGACGCCCGAGCGCGCTCGGGATCTGAAGCAGCCCGGCGTGTCGATCCGCGGCGTGGCGAACTGCCTCGCCAAGGATCAGGAGGAGATGACCTCGTTCTACCGACCCGAGATAGCGCGCATCCCGGAGATGGACATCGCCGCCGCCGAAGCCTATGCACAGTGCGGGCTGAGCGCCCGGGACATCGATGCGGCGGTCATTTACGATGCGTTTACGCCGATCGTGCTCTGGCAGCTCGAATCGTGGGGCTTCTGCGAGTACGGCGAGGCCGAGGCCTTCGTCAAGTCCGGCGCGCTGCGCGCGAATGGGCGCCTGCCCACGAACACCCACGGCGGACAGCTGTCCGAGGCGTATATCCACGGCGTGAACGGCATCGTGGAAGCAGTGCGCTTGGTGCGCGGCACGTCGGTCAACCAGCCGAAAAAGCCGGTCCGCCACGCGCTGGTGACGTCCGGCGTCGGGGTCCCCACAGGGGGCGCCATCCTCGGTCGCATGGACTAGCGACCGGCCAGCCCGGCTCGCGCGCCGCCGTCCCTCCAGTCTCTCAAGGGCCAGCCGATGAATTTCCTGATGAGCGAGGAGCAGAGCGCGATCGTCGACATGGCGTCGCGGCTGTTCGCCGATTTTTGCACCGACGAGACGATTCAGCAGTTCTGGGCCGGTGATGAGCCCTATGACCGGGCGCTATGGCAGGCGCTGCGCGAGGGCGGTCTTACGGCGCTGATCCTGCCCGAGGACTTGGGAGGCAGCGCGCTCGGCATGACCGAACTGTGCGCCGTGCTCGAGAGTCAGGGCAGGCGGCTCGCTCCGGCGCCGCTGTGGCCGCACCAGCTTGCCGTGGCGGCGCTCGCGAAATTCGCGGAGGGCGCTCCTGGCATGGCCGAGCTGGCCGATGCAACCCGTCTCGCGACGCTGAGCCTGGAGGGCCTGCAGCAGAGTCGCGGACTGACCCTGCACGCGCGGAAGACTGACGCCGGCTGGCGTCTGAACGGCCGCGCCGTCGCCGTACCGCAGGCCGAGCAAGCCGCGCTCGCGGTATTGCCTGCACAGACCGCCGAGGGCGTAAGGCTGTTCGCCGTGGATCCGGCGCAGGCTGGCGTCGAGCGCATCGGCGGCCGACTGACGCACCACGAACCCGCCGCCGACCTGGTGATCAACGATCTGGAGCTGCCAACGACGGCCGCGCTCGGCGAGCAGGCGCTCGATTGGCTCGTCCCGCGCGTCGCAGCCTGCCTCGGCGCGTTGCAGCTCGGCGTGAGCGGCGAAGCGCTCAAGCGGGCGGTCGCCTACACCAGCGAGCGCGTGCAGTTCGGCCAGCCGATAGCGGCGTTCCAGGCGATATCGCAAAAGACGGCGGATTGCCTGATCGATGTCGAGGCGTTGCGTTCCTCGCTCTGGCAGCTAGTCTGGCGGCTGGACGCTGGCCTCGACGCCGCGGGCGCCGCGGGCGTCGTACGGGCCTGGACTTGCGACACCGGCCATCGCGTCACCCACGCGGCCCAGCACATGCACGGCGGCGTCGGCGTCGACGTGAGCTATCCGATCCACCGCTACACCTACTGGAGCCGCGCTCTCGAAATCGCCTGCGGCGGCGTCACGGCCAATCTCGAGGCTCTGGGGCGGTGGCTCGCCACGCCCGCCCTGACGGATGCGGACTGTTAAGCACGGCGCAGTCGAGGACCAGAAACATGTACGTGAACCTCACGCCCGAACAGCAGGCCCTGAAGCAGGAGATCCGCGCCTACTTCGCGAGCGTCGTCACGCCGGAATACCGGGCGGCGATGCACAACTATCGGGGCTCGCAGAGGGTGACGGCCTACAAGGCCCTGATCCGCACCCTGGGCAGCGACGGCTGGCTCGCGGTGGGCTGGCCGAAGAAGTTCGGCGGCAAGGGCTTCACGCCGCTCGAGCAGCTGATTTTCTTCGAGGAAGCATTGGTTGCGGGCGTCGTGCTGCCGTTCGTCACCATCAACACCGTCGCCCCCGCGCTCATGGAGCATGGCTCGGAGCAGCATCGGCAGAAGTTCCTGCCCGGCATTGCAGCCGGCGAGATCCACTTCTCGATCGGTTACACCGAACCGTCCGCGGGAACCGACCTCGCCACACTCAAGACCACTGCGCTGCCCGACGGCGATGGCTTCGTGGTCAACGGCCAGAAGGTGTTCACGTCGGATATCGACGCGGCCGACTATATCTGGCTCGCCTGCCGGACCGATCCGACGCAGACGCGGCACAAGGGAATCTCGCTGCTGATCGTGGACGCGAAGGCGCCGGGCGTTTCGTTCACGCCGATCTACACGGTGGGACACCAGACGTTCGCGAGCTATTACAACAACGTGCGCGTGCCGCGCGACATGCTGGTCGGCGAGCTGCACGGCGGCTGGAAACTGATCACCGCCCAGCTCAACCACGAGCGCATTGGTCTCGGCGCCTTTGGCGTCAAGTCGCGCGGCTGTTTCTTCCGGACGCTTGCGTGGGCGCGCCAGCCCGACGAATCCGGCGCGCGCCCGATCGACCGGCCGTGGGTGGCGACGGCGCTCGCCGAGTGTTATCAGAAGCTCGAAGCCATGCGGTTGCTCAACTACCGCATGGCGGCTGACGTGACGCTCGGGAAAATCGATGTCGGTCTGGCCTCGGCGGCCAAGGTGTTCGGCACGGAGACGGCGATCGCGGTGTTCCGCAAGCTGCTCGAAGTCGTGGGCTGCGGCGGACTTTACCGGCGCGACAGCGCGGCCGCAGTGCTGGCGGCCACCCTCGAGGAGGAATACCGCCTCGCGCTGATCAACACCTTCGGAGGCGGCGTCAACGAATTGTTGCGCGACATCGCCTCGCAGTTCGGCCTGGGCATGCCTCGGGCGGGTCGCTGATGACGGAGCTCACTTACCCGTTCAAACCGCCCGCCTGCAACGGTGAGCGGATCGACGTGGTGCCAGGCTGCATTCAGTGGCTGCGCATGCCGCTGCCGATGGCGCTGAATCACATCAACCTGTACCTGGTCCGCGACGGCGCCGGCTGGCGCATCATCGACACAGGCTTCGACACCGCGGTGACGCGCGCGCTCTGGGAGCAGATCCTGCCGGAGCTCGGCGCGCCGATCACCGGCATCGTATGCACGCATCATCACGGCGATCATTGCGGGCTCGCGGGGTGGCTTACCGAGAAGCTGCGCGTGCCGCTGTACATGAGCCGCGCCGAATACTTCGCCATGCGCCTGGTGCACGACACCTCGCTCGACTCCTGGGAGGACCGGGTCTATTTCCGGCGCGCCGGCCTCAACGACGCGCAGGTGGAGGAGCTCGGAAAAGCCCTGCAGCAGTTCACCGACGTGCATTCGCCGCCGGCGCGCGCCTACCGACGACTGCGCGATGGAGAGACGCTGGTGATCGGCGACTTCCAGTGGCAGTTGCGCGGCGGCGAGGGCCACTCGCCAGAGCACATCGCGCTTTATTGCAGCGAGCTCGGCGTGCTGCTGAGCGGCGACCAGCTGCTCGGGCGCATCAGCCCCAATGTGGGCGTGTTGCCGTTCGAGCCCGAGGCCAATCCGCTCAAGGAGTGGCTCACTTCGCTCGAGCGCATCGGCGAATTGCCGAATGAAACGCTGGTGTTGCCGTCGCACGAATTGCCGTTCCATGGACTGCGCACCAGGGCCGAGCAGTTGCAGCGACACCATTTCAGCGTGCTGGATCGCGTTCTCGCCTTCTGCGCGGAACGGCCCGACACCGTCTATGGTCTGTCGCGGCGATTGTTTCCCGATCGGCGGGGCGCGCTGGACAGCGTACTCGCCATCGGCGAAACCATGGCGCATCTGGCCTATCTGCTGAAGCAACGCCGCGTGCAGCGCAGTCTCACGGCGGCGGACAGCTACGAATACCGGGTGTGCGGCGCCTGACCTTTTGCGTCTTGCGCCCGCACCCAACTCGCTTATCGAAGGAGCCTTGTCATGCGTGAAGCCGTGATCGTTGAAGCCTGCCGGACCCCGATCGGGCGCGGCAAACCGATAGTCGGAGATCTCTCCGGTCTGCACGTCACCAAGCTGCTCTCGCTCACGTTCGATGAACTGGTGCGCCGCGCGGGCGTCGATTACGCCGACGTCGATCTGGTGGCCGGCGGCTGTGTGACCCAGGCGGGCGAGCAATCGAACAACATCGTGCGCCACGCCTGGCTGTCGATGGGCAAGAACTACAGCACCGGCGGCTACACCGTCGATGCACAGTGCGGCTCCGCGCAGGCCTGCAACCATCAGATCGCCGCGCTGATCGGGTCGGGCTCGATCGACATCGGCATCGCCTGCGGAGTCGAGATGATGAGCCGCGTGCCGCTCGGCGCGAACGTCATGCACGGACCCGGTTACTTCATCCCGAAGGACTGGCCGTGGAACACTGCGCAGACGCAGTTCGAGATGGCCGAGCGCATCGCGAAGCACCGTGGTCTGACTCGCGAGATGACCGACGCACTGGCCTGCGAATCGCAGCGTCGCGCCAAGATCGCCTGGGAGGAAGGCCGCTTCGACCGCGAAGTCGTCAAGGTCGAGGCGCCGGTGCTCGGCGAGGACGGCAAGCCGACCGGCGCGACCAAGGTGGTGAGCCGCGACCAGGGGCTGCGTGACACGACGCTGGAGAGCCTCGCGCAACTCAAGCCGATCATCCCCGACGGCGTCACTACGGCCGCCAGCAGCTCGCAGGTGTCCGACGGCGCGGCGGCCGTGCTGTGGATGAGCGCGGAGGAGGCCAAGAATCGTGGGCTCAAGCCGCGCGCGCGCATCGTCGCGGACTGCTTGGTGGGCGCCGACCCGTTCTTCGGCCTCGACGGTCCGGTTGACGCGACTGCGCGACTGCTCAAGCGCAGCGGCATGAAGATGGCCGACATCGACCTGGTCGAGATCAACGAGGCGTTTGCCTCGGTCGTGTTGTCCTGGGCGCAGGTCTACGACGCGGACATGAGCAAGGTCAACGTGAACGGCGGCGCGATGGCGCTCGGACATCCGGTGGGTTCGACCGGCGCACGGCTGATCTGTACGGCGCTGCATGAGCTCGAGCGGCAGGACAAGGCGACTGCGCTGATCACCATGTGCTGCGGGGCGAACGTCGGCACCGGCACCATCATCGAACGCCTCTGAGTCAAACGCCTCTGAGCGATTGCAGATTTCTTGGGAGATAGACATGGGTGACTTGACTGGCAAGGTGGCCATCGTGACCGGTGCAGGCGCCGGCTTGGGCCGTGAAGAAGCGTTGCAACTGGCGCGCCAGGGCGCGCGCGTGGTCATCAACGACATTCCGGCGGCGAAGGACAAGGCCGAGGACGTGGTGGCGACGATCAAGGGGCTCGGCGGCGAAGCGGTCGCCGTACTGGGCGACTGCGCCGACACCGCCGATGCGGGCAGGGTCTTCAAGACCGCGCTGGATTCCTACGGCGACGTGAACATCCTGGTCAACAACGCCGGCTTCACGCGGGACAAGACGCTCTATGGCATGACCGACGAGGAATTCGACTCCGTCGTCCGGGTGCACCTGCGCGGCCATTTCGTCAACATGCGCAACGCGGCTCAGTACTGGCGCGAAAAATCCAAGTCCAGCCCAGTCTACGGCCGCTTGATCAGCACTGCTTCGGAAGCAATGTTGTTCGCCACGCCCGGCCAACCCAACTACGCGGCGGCCAAGGCGGGCATCGTCTCGCTGGCGATCGGCGCAGCGGCGTTGATGCAAAAGCTCGGCGTCACCAGCAACGTGATTCTGCCGCGCGCCCGCACCGCCATGACCGAGAACATGCCGCATGCGCATCTGTTCGCCGCGCCCGCAGAAGGTTTCGACGTTTTCAATCCGGCCAATGTGGCGCCGATGGTCGGTTACCTGGCTTCGCCGGAAGCCGCACACATCTCGGGCGAAGCATTCGTGGTCTGGGGCGGGCGCGTGACCATTCTGCAGCGTCCGCGGCTCGACACGTTCTACGACAACCCCAAGGGCGGGAAGTGGACCCTGGAAGACCTGCACGCCACGCTAGCGCAGTACTTCACGCCGGAGCACCGGCCGGTGCTGGACGGCTATGCCGTGCCGCCGCAGTGAACGCCTGTCGGATGGAGATCTGAGAGCGATGAGCAGCCAAGTACGCAGCATTCGATTCGACGACCTGGCCGCGCTGGAGGCGGCCGTCAGCCCCGATTTCGGCGCCTGGGGACCGCCTTTCCGCATCACGCAGGAGCTCATTACTGCGTTCGCACGCTTGACGCACGATGAGTTCTGGTTGCACGTCGACCCGGAGCGGGCCAAGCGCGATAGTCCGACGGGGACGACGATCGCGCACGGGTTCCTGGTGCTGTCGCTGCTCCCGGCCCTGAAGACGCCGAGCCCGGTCGAGATCACCGGTGCGCGCCGCATTTTCAACGCGGGTCTCGACCGCGTGCGGTTCCTGCGACCGGCGCCCGTGGACAGCGAGATCGTGGGCCGTATGCGCCTGGCGGAGGTGCGCGCGGGCGGCCGCGGCGGCGTCCGCGTCAAGTACGAGGTGCAGATCCAGGTGGTCGGCGACAGCGGCCCGGCCGTCGCCTACGAACTGCTCGTCGTCTACGAGTAAGAAGGGAAGCGGATAGCGGATAGTTCTGAAGAGGCGCTGACCGGTTCTCCGGAGAACCGGCCGCAGCTCGAATGGTCGTAGTTCAAATGAACGTTGACGGCTGGCGGCGGGCGCGTCAAAACACGCATTGATCGACGCCGCCGCCCGGACGCACCACCGAGGTTCACCATGAAAGACCGCGACAAGATGCCGAAGCCTGACTGGATGACCGACGAGGAATTTGCCTGGTTCAAGGAGCGTACCGCGTCGCTCGACCACATCCGCAGCGACGCACGCGCCGACGTCGAGGCGTACCTCGCGAGCCCCGCCGGTCGGTCCACCGGACAGACCGCTCAGGGCGGATTCCCAACGTTGCTGCTGACCACCATCGGACGCAAGTCCGGCGAGAAGCGCACCACGCCGGCCGTGTTCATGCGCCACGGCGAGGAACTGGTGGTCGTCGGATCGCTGGCCGGCTATGACACGAACCCGGCGTGGGTCCTGAATCTGGACGCCAACCCGAACTGCTGGGTGCAACTCGACTTCGACAAGTACACCGCCGTGGCCCGCGATGCGACCGAGGCCGAGCGCAAGGCGCTGTGGCCGAGCCTGGTCAAGGTGTTCCCGGCCTGGGGGTATTTCCAGATGCAGACCGAGCGGCCGTTCCCCATCAAGATGTTGAAACCGACCGGTCCGGCCTAGGCCGCGCAGTCGGCGCCAGCCTGCGAGACTGATCCGCGCTTCCGTGAGCAATCGCTGAGCATCGCCGCGCGATGAGAGCCGCAGCTTTGAAACCTTGTCTTACGACCACCTCCATTCTGCTCGGTCAGCAGCCTGTGGGCCTGATCCTTGCTTCCGAAGGTACGTAGCATGAGCAATGTGAAATTCGAGCACCTGTTCACGCCCCTGCAGGTGGGCCCGATGCGGGTGCCGAATCGTATTTGCGAGACGACCAACACCATCAACTCCTCGATGGTCCCGGGGATGATCGATGAGAACTTCATCGCCCATCACGTCGCCAAGGCGAAAGGCGGCACGGGCTGGATCGGCAGCGAGACCTGGCTGCTCAACGTGCCGTTTCCGCCGGAGACCCCGGACGAGGTCGGCCTGTCGATCGGTTGCGCCGCGCACGGTGCGGCTTATCAGTACCCGGCGTTCGCCGAGGGTATGAAGAAGTTCGTCGATGAAGTGCACGCGGCCGGCTCGGTGGCGGTCGTGCAGCTCACGCAGCTCACCTCGGCCTGGGGGCCGTCGCCGGTGCCGATGATCGGCGCGCAGTCGTACACCCCGCACGTGCTCGGCGAGGAGGAAATCGAGTTCTGCATCAACGTCTACGCGGACGCGGCCGAGGTCGCGAAGGCCGTTGGCGCGGACGGCGTCGAGATCCACTGTGCGCACGAGACCATGGGGCACGCGTTCTTGTCGCCGGTTTCGAACAAACGCACCGACCGGTGGGGCGGCGGCCCGAGCGAGCGCATCCGCTTCGTCGTCGAGGTGCTGAAGCGAGTACGCGCCCGCATCGGCGATTCGATGGCGCTTGGCATCCGCATCAGCGGTCTCGAGTTCCGCCAGGGCGGCTACGACAACCTCGAAATGCGCGAGATGCTCTACGGGATCGCCGAGACCGGCTTGATCGACTTCGTCGACACGGACATCGGCCATTGCTGGGGCGCGCCGTCGTATGTGCCGAACTCCTATTACCCGCACGCCGAATATCGCGAAATCGGCAAGGCGGCCAAGGCCGACCTGTCCGATCTGCCGAAGAAGGTCGCCGTGCTGTTCACGGGGCGCATCAACGACCCGGTGCTCGCCGAAAACCTGATCAAGGAAGGCTACTGCGACCTGGTCGGCATGGTGCGCGCCGGCATCGCTGATCCGGAATTCGCCAACAAGGCGCGCGAGGGCCGGCTCAGCGAGATCCGCCGCTGCATCGCGTGCACGCGCTGCATCGACGAGGCTTCCGAGTCGCTGTACATCCCGTACACGCCGATGTGCTCGATCAACCCGGTGATCGGCGCCGAGCTGCGCTGGCGGCAGGAATACAAGCCCGCAGAGAAGACGAAGCGCGTCGTAGTGGTGGGCGGCGGCCTGGCCGGCTGTGAAGCCGCGCGGATCGCGGCCATGCGCGGCCACAAGGTGACGCTGTTTGAGCAGGGTAAGCGTCTGGGCGGCCAGTTGCTGATCGCGTCCAGGGCGCCGGGCCGCGACTCCTTCGAGGATCAGGTCTATTTCGAAGAGAACGAGATGGTCCGCGTGGGCGTCGACGTGCGCCTCGAGACCATGGCGGACGCTGCGGCGATCAAGGCGCTGAAGCCTGATGCGGTCGTCATCGCCACGGGTGCGCGGCCACGCACGCCGCATGATGTGTCTGGTCTCGAACTGCCGCACGTGGTGCAAGGCTGGGACGTGATGCAAGGCCTCGTCTCGACCGGCAAGCGCGTGGCGATCGTCTCGCAGGAAGACTATTACGAGACGCCCTGCGTGGCGGATTTCCTGGCCAGCAAGGGCAAGGAGGTCACGATCTTTCACAAGAACGTCCACCTGGGCTGGGAGATCGCCAGATACTCGCTCAGCATGATGCTGGCGCGTATGGAGGAGCTGGGAGTCACGACTGTTCCCAACGTGACCCTGACGAAGGTCGATTCCACCGGGCTCGAGTTCCGTTCCGCCCTTGGCGCCAAGACGTCTCGCTACGACGGCTTCGATAGCGTGGTGCTGGTGTACGGAGCAGTGGCGCAGCCGGACCTGTACGACCAGCTCAAGGCGCAGGGCGATATCGCCCAGTTGTATCTGGCTGGCGCCGCCTGGCTGCCCCGCCGCATGGCGGAGGCGACGCGCCATGGCGCTAGTATCGGCCTGGTGATCTAAGGAAGCTCTGACTCACCTACTACCGGCTCAGCCCAAAGAAGCGCCCGCAATGCAGGGCGTTTCGAGCGGCTCGAGATCACAGAGAGAGGGTAAATCAGAAAGTCCCTAGGGAAGCTCTGCGGCGGCAGCGGATAGTCAGAAGGAGGCTGGCGCTTTCGTCGTCGCCGCTGCGAGCTGCTGAGAGCCTGGTCCCTCCCGAGGCCGAGGATGGCCTCCGCCTGTTTTGCGGGTATGGTTGCATGCAGGGACGGTGATCCGTCGCTGCGGCGCCTCTGCGACAGGCAATCGATGACCCCGCGACAAGCTCTGCAACTTTCCGTCGGCGCGGCGCTGAGCACCATAGCGCTGAAGAGCGGCGCGTGGTGGGCGACAGGTTCCGTCGGGTTTCTCTCGGATGCGCTCGAATCGGTGGTGAATCTCGCCGGCGCCTCGTTCGCGCTCGCCATGGTCGCCTATGCGCAGCGCCCCGCAGATCTCGATCATCCATCCGGACATGGCAAGGCGGAGTATTTCGCCGCCGTCTTCGAAGGCGTGCTTATCGTCCTAGCTGCTGTCAGCATCGGTCTGGCGGCCGCCGACCGCTTTCGCAATCCGCAGCCTTTGCAAGCTTTTGGTCTGGGCGCCTCGCTCTCGGTGCTCGCGACGATCATCAATCTGCTGATGGCGCGAGTTCTACTGCGCGTAGGCCGAGAGCATCATTCGCTCGCCGCCGAAGCAGACGGACGCCACTTGATGGCCGACGTCTGGACTACCGTGGCGGTCCTCGTAGGCGTCGGGATCGCGGTGTCCACGGGGTGGTACTGGCTGGATCCGGCGGTCGCGATTCTCGTTGCGGTGAACATTCTGTACGAGGGTTGGCGCATCGTGCGCCGTTCGATCGACGGACTCATGGATGCAGCGCTTTCGGTCGAGGAGATTCACGGCATCGAATCGGCGCTCAGGCGTTTGGAATCCGACGGTGTGAGATTCACCAATTTGCGCACGCGACTGGCGGGCGCCAGACATTTCGCTTACGTCGACCTGCAGGTCCCCTCAGACTGGAACGTCGAACGAGCCGATGCGCTCGCGACGAAAGCCGAGCGCACCGTGCTCGAGGACGGCGTGACTCTGATGGTGCGGCTCAAGTCCAGAAAGATGCGGATTGCGGATCCGGAACGAAGCGGAAGCGGATAGCTCAGCGATGGCGGACAGCTCTGCAAGAGGCCCGCGGGCGCTTCATGCCTGAGGGCCGCGCGCAGTTTCGCGCTCATCGGCCTTTCGCCGACACAAACGTCTCCTGGTTGATCTGGATCAAGGCGCATTCCGAGGCGTGGGTGTGAGAATTTTTCCGCTGCGCAGCGCGCCGGAAGAACGATGCCCAAGACCCAGACGTACAACGATCACATCGTTCGCCTTTTCCTGCTCGCCGCCGCCGTCTGGGGTGTGGTCGGCATGTCGATCGGCGTGTTCATCGCCGCTCAACTCGTCTGGCCCGACCTCAATCTCGACACGAGCTGGCTGACGTTCAGCCGCATTCGACCGAATCACACGTTCGGCGTGGTGTTCGCGTTCGGCGGTTCGGCGCTGATGGGCACGTGCTATTACATCGTGCAGCGCACCGGCCACACGAGGCTTGCGCTCGAGCGTCTCGCGACCTTCACGTTCTGGGGGTGGCAGCTGGCCGTAATTCTGGCGATGGCGACCATGCCGTTCGGCGTCACTCAGGCGAAGGAGTATGCCGAGCCGGAGTGGTTCATCGACGTGCTGATCGCCGTGGTGTGGGTTTCGTTCGGCGTCGTGTTCTTTGCGACGCTTCGCCGCCGCCGCATCCAGCACATCTACGTGGCCAACTGGTACTACGGCGCATTCATCCTCGCCGTGGGGTTGCTGCACGTCGTCAACAATCTCGCCTTGCCCGCTTCGCTGCTCAAGTCGTATCCGGTGTACTCGGGCGTCGTCGACGCGATGGTGCAGTGGTGGTACGGCCACAACGCGGTCGCGTTCTTCCTGACGGCCGGTTTCCTGGGGATGATGTACTACTTCGTGCCTCGCCAGGCGCAGCAGCCCCTATGGAGCTACCGCTTTTCCATCGTCAACTTTTGGGCGCTGATCTCCGTGTACATGTGGGCGGGCTCCCATCACCTGATGTACAGCGCGCTGCCGGATTGGGTGCAATCGGTCGGCATGGTCTTCTCGCTGGTTCTGCTGATGCCGAGTCTTGGCTCTGCGTCGAACGGTCTCATGACCTTCAATGGCTCCTGGGACAAGCTCCGCAGTGATCCAGCGGTCAAATTCATGGTGATCGCATTGGTGTTCTACGCGGCTTCGACCTTCGAAGGATCCATGCTGGCGATCAAGTCCGCGAACTCCTTGTCTCACTACACGGACTGGACGATTGCGCATGTGCACTCGGGCTCTATCGGCTGGGTGGCGATGATCACCATCGGCTCGTTGTACGCCATGGCGCCGCGCGCGCTCGGGCGTCCCGCGATGCACTCTCGCAAGTCCATGGAGCTGCACTTCTGGCTGCACACGGCGGGATTGCTGCTGTACGTAATTGCGATGTGGGCGGCGGGGCTCGTCGAGGGCCTGATGTGGCGGGCGACCAATCCCGACGGCTCGCTCACGTACGCCTTCATAGAGAGCCTGAACGCCGTGAAGCCTCTCTATTTCATTCGTTTCCTCGGCGGTCTGCTCGTCTTGAGCGGCATGGTGGTCATGGCCTGGAATCTTTGGCATACGGCCGCCGATGCGCGCGCCAACCTGATCAAGCCGATTCCGATTCCTCCGCCGGCGCAGCACACCGCTTCCTCGCCGGCGCCGGCGTACGGGTGAGCTCATGGGACTGCGGTATCAGCATTTCGAGGCGATCGAGAAGCATGCGGGCCTGCTGGGAGTGCTGATCGCGATCATGATATCCATCGGCGGTCTGGCGGAGATCACGCCGCTCTTCATCAGGGCTCAGCAGGTGAATCCGAGCCCGGATCACCCTCCGTACGAGGCGCTGCGTCTCGCCGGCAGGGACATCTATGTCCGCGAGGGCTGCTATCTCTGCCATTCACAGATGATCCGCACGCTGCGTTTCGAGACGCAGCGCTACGGCGCGCATTCCACCGCGGAGGAATCCGCATACGATCGGCCGTTTCAATGGGGTTCCAAACGCACCGGGCCGGATCTGGCGCGCATTGGCGGCAAGTACTCGGACGCGTGGCATCGCGCTCATCTGATTGCGCCCCGAGAGCTCGCGCCTGATTCGAACATGCCGAACTATCCGTGGCTGGCGGAGCGGAGCATCGACGAAAGGGAGCTCCAAGCGCGCATGCGAGCCTTGCAGCGTCTCGGCGATCCATACACGGACGAGCAGATCGCTGCGGCGCCGGGCGCCGTCAGCGGCAAGACCGAGTTGGATGCGCTGGTCGCCTATCTGCAGGGACTCGGCGTGCGCAATGCGTCGAGCAACATGCCCGATGGCTCGCCATGAGCGCGGCGTGGGGCCATCTCGCCGGTGTGGTCACCGTGGCGCTCATGCTGATATTCATTGGAATATGGATCTGGGCCTGGCGGCCGAGGCACACGTCGAAGTTCGAGTCGCTGGCGCGGATACCGATGAGCGATTCGCCTACGCCGGGCGCGCACCATGAGGCTGTGGATCGATGAGCGCTTTCTGGTCCGGCTGGGTCAAGTTTCTGGTCATATTCAATCTGGGCGTGGCGGCGTTTCTGTTCGCCTGGAGTCAGCGGGTGCGCATTCCAACGTTGCCCGATGGTACGACCGGGCACAGTTGGGCGCACGGCGTGTTGCGCGAGGGCGTGCGCGCGTTGCCGCGCTGGTGGGTGTTGTTCTCCGCGACGATGTTCATCGTGGGCTTCATCTACCTGGTGCTGTATCCCGGTTTCGGTTCGTATGAAGGCGCGCTCGGATGGACGTCCGCCAAGCAGCTCGAGCGCGACGTCGCAGTGAACGACGCGAAGCTCAGGCCGACGCTCGAGTCCTGGCGTTCGCGTCCGATTCGAGAGCTGGCGGCAGACGCCGCCGTTACAGCGATCGGCTCGCGACTGTACGCCGACAACTGCGCCGCCTGTCACGGCCGCAGCGCGCTAGGCAATCAGGCGATCGGGGCGCCGAATCTCACGGACGACGTCTGGCTGTACGGCGATGACGAAGCGACGTTGCTCGCGAGCATTCTCGATGGTCGCGGCGGCGTGATGCCCGCGTGGGGCGCTGCGCTCGGGCGCGACGGGGTGAATCAGGTGAGCGCCTACGTGCTGAGCCTGGGCGGCTACTCGGCGCCCGAGGACTGGGTGAGCGCCGGCAAGGCGCACTTCGCCGCCATGTGCGCGGCTTGCCATGGACAGGACGGGCGAGGCTCCCGCGCCATCGGC
>Ga0079224_100003180_pt1 | contig 20510 bp, 20 predicted proteins | sample Stecom2015_FD_80414 | JGI IMG/M metagenome (GOLD analysis project Ga0079224, IMG submission 80414) | Agricultural soil microbial communities from Utah to study Nitrogen management - Steer compost 2015 | ecosystem: Environmental > Terrestrial > Soil > Agricultural land | place: USA: Utah...
CGGAGAATGGGAGATGCGAACGGTCGCCTTCCCCTTCTCCCTTCTCCCTTCTCTTCACACCGAGGCAATGCGCGATCTCACCGCCCGACAGCAGCAGATCCTCTCGCTGATCCGCCAGCACATCGCCGACACCGGCTTTCCGCCCACGCGGGCCGAGATCGCCGCCCAGCTCGGATTCCGCTCGGCCAATGCCGCCGAGGAGCACCTGAAGGCGCTCGCCCGCAAGGGCGTGATCGAACTGGCTGCCGGGGCTTCACGCGGCATTCGCCTGAAGCGCGTCGCCGATGCCCACGAGAACGCCAGCGCCGTGCAGGTCGTCTCGAGCCTGCCGCTCGTGGGCCGCGTTGCCGCGGGCAGTCCCATCCTCGCGCAGGAGCACGTCGAGGCGAGCTACGCGATCGATCCGAAGCTGTTCTCCGAAGCGCCCGATTACCTGCTGCGCGTGCGCGGCATGAGCATGCGCGACGCCGGCATCCTCGACGGCGACCTGCTCGCGGTGCGCCAGGCGCACGAGGCGCGCAACGGACAGATCGTCGTCGCGCGTGTCGGCGACGACGTCACCGTCAAGCGCTGGCGGCGGCGCGGCAACACCATCGAGCTGCTGCCCGAGAATCCCGATTTCGAGCCGATCGTCGTCGACGCGCGCACCGACGCCTTCTCGCTCGAAGGCATCGCCGTCGGGCTGCTGCGCGGCGGCAAGCTGTGAGGCGATCGTGTCCTCGCCGCCCTTGCCCGACGCCGTCTGGCGGGCCAGCCGGATCGGCTCCGCCGCCGTCCGATCCTTCTCGAGCGGATTCGCCCCGCTCGATGCCGAATTGCCCGGCGCGGGCTGGCCCGCCGGGATGCTCACCGAACTGATCAGCCGCGAATCGGGGATCGGCGAACTGCGCCTGCTCGTGCCGCTGCTGCGACGGCTCACCCGCGAACGCCGCTTCGTCGTCGTGCTCGGTCCGCCGCAGATCCCGTACGCACCGGCGTTGGCCGCGCACGGCCTCGACCTCGATTACCTGCTCATCGTCCAGGCCACGCACGCCGCCGATCGTCTGTGGGCCGTCGAGCAGACGCTGAAAAGCAGCGGCTTCGGAGCGCTGCTCGCGTGGCTGCCGCAACCGCGCACGCGTCCCGAGCACCTGCGCCGCATGCAGCTGGCCGCGCACGCCACCCAGGGGCCGGCGTTCCTGTTCCGCCCGCTCCAGGCGCAATTCGAAGCCTCTCCGGCGCCGTTGCGGCTGTTGCTGCTGCCGCGTGCGGGCGAGCGCCTGTCGGTGCAGATCCTCAAGCGCCGCGGGCCGGTCGTCGCCGACCCGATCCTCGTCGACCTGCCCAGGCCACCCTCGTCGATCCGCCTGCGTTCGCACGTTCCGGCCGAAACCGCATTGCAGACGATGCGGACGATCCACGGCGGCGATGCCGAAGTCTCGTCGCCGGAAAGTCGTTCCCGCTCCTGCGAGTCGACGCCGCTGCGCGAAACGTCTCGCGAAACGCGGTGAAGCACGCTCCGTGTGGTGGCTCGGCCTGTTCTTCGAACGACTGTCGCTCGACGTCGTCGAGCGTGGCGTGGTCGTCCCCGGCACGGCGCTCGCGCTGTGCGACCGTCGATGCGTGCTCGATGCGAACGATGCCGCGCTCGAGCTCGGCGTCGTCGCCGGAATGAAGCGTGCCGCGGCGCAGGCGCTCGCACCTTCGCTGCGGCTGATCGAGCGCGATCCCCGCGCCGAGCGCCGGGCACTCGAATCGGCAGCCACCTGGATGCAGCAGTTCACGCCGTCGGTGAGCCTGCAGTCCGATCTCGCCTTCGAGACCCTCGACGAAGCGTCGTCGCCCTGTGGACTGCTGGCCGAGGTCGCACCCAGCCTGCGCTATTTCGGTGGCCTTCGCGCCTTGCTCGGGCGCGTGCACGCCGGATTGCGCTCGCTCGGCTATCGCGTGCGCATCGGCGCCGCGCCCACCGCCGGAGCGGCCTGGCTGCTGGCACGCCATCGCCACGCCTCGTTCGCTTCGCCGGCACGGCTCGAGCAGCGGATCGGTGCCCTGCCCGCCCGGCTGCTCGCGCGCACGCGCGCACAGCGCGCACTGCTCGACTCGGTCGACGTGCGCACGGTGCGCGACCTGCTCGCATTGCCGCGCGCGGCGATCGCCCGCCGCCTCGGCGAAGCGCTGCTCGACGAGCTCGATCGAGCGCTCGGACACCGGCCCGAACCCAGGCAATGGTTCGAGACGCCGCCCGTGTTCGATCTTCGTGTCGAGCTGCTCACGCACGTCGAGCAGGCCGAGGCGCTGGTGTTCGCCGCGCGCCGACTGATCGATCCGATGACCGGCTGGCTGGCCGCGCGCCGCGGCGCGATTCGCGCATTCACGCTGTACGTCGGACACGAGGGACGCGACGATACGCAGATCGGGATCCGGCTCGCCGATCCCACGCGCGACCCCGAGCGCCTGCTGTCGCTGCTGCGCGAGAAGCTCGCCGCCACCCGCCTGCCCGAGCCGGCTCACGCACTGCGCCTGCACGGCGAGGACATCGTCACCCTGCCCGACGCAAGCGGGGAGCTGTTCCCTTCACCGGGCGCCGCACACGAAAGCCTGCGCCGGCTCGTCGAGCAGCTGCAAGCGCGCCTCGGCCCCGGGCACGTCCAGCGCGTGCGGGTGGCCGCAGACCATCGACCCGAAGCGGCGTACCGCATCGAGACGGTCGACGCTCTCGATCCGAACCGTCTCCGCGAATCCGTCCCCGCACCGATGGCGTCGCTGCCCCGGCCGCTATGGCTGCTCGAGCGCCCGATCCCGCTCACCGAACGCAACAACCGCCCCTGGTGGCACTCGCCGTTGCGGCTGCTGGCCGGCCCCGAACGAATCGAAGGCGGCTGGTGGGACGACTCGCTGATGCAGCGCGACTACTTCATCGCCGAGGACGACGCACACGCGCTGTACTGGATCTACCGGGAGCGGCCGGGAATCGACGGCCGCCGGGGATGGTTCGTGCAGGGAAGGTTCGGCTGAGGACGAACGTCCTCAGATCGGCTGTCCCGGGACCGTGCGCTCGCGCTTCTCGGCGAGCGCCTGGCAATCGATGCAGCGATGCGCGAGCGGCGCGGCCTCCAGGCGCTCGAAGGGAATGTCGATGCCGCACTCGGTGCACACGCCGTACGTGCCTTCGTCGATGCGGCGCAACGAGGCGCGCAACGCCCGCCACTCGTCGACGTCGCGCATCGCCTCCGAGAGATCGACTTCGGTCTCGGTGAGGATCGAGCTCAGGTCTCCGGCGTCGCCGACGCCGTCGAAGGTGGAAAAACCCTCGGCGCTCTCGCCCAGCTTGCGCGCGATCTCCTCTTCGAGCACGCCCAGGCGGCTACGGATCTGCGCGGTGAGCTGCGCGAGTTGTTCTTCGGAAAGAGACATTCAAAACCTCCCGACACCATCGTACGTCGGCACGCGGCGCACGCGTTGATCGGCGTCAAGCACAGCACGCCGCGTGCCCGAAAGCCTGCGCCCGCCGTCGCGCGAACATACCCCGTACGGCCCGCGGGCGCCGCGATGCCCGGGTGCGGCGCCTCGCCGCAGGCAAAGCTTCCGCATGCAGCATCTTCGCGCGAGACGCCGGCGACGGCTAGCGCGACGGCGCAATGCGATCCACGGCATCGGTGATCAGCACGTCGAGCCCGGCGTCGAACAGCGCCTGCGCGCGCGGCGCATCATTGACCGTGTACGCCAGGACCCGCAGCGACGCGCGATGCGCCTGCGCGATGCGTTCCCGGTCCAGCGTCGAGTGCCGCGCGTCGACGGCCACGCAACCGAGCGCCCGGCACTGCTCGAGCCAATCGCCGGGGAGCTCGTCGAACAGCAGGGCCCGCGGCAGCTCCGGTGCGCATTCGCGCGCGGCGGCCAGCGCTTCCGGCGAGAACGACGACAGCAGCGGCGGGACCGCCTGGTCGCGCCACGCGGCGCGGGCGGCGAGCGCCACCGCCGTCCCCGTCTCGCGCTCGCGGCCGGGCGACGGCTTGATCTCGATGTTGAGCATCGCGCCGTTGGCGAGGACCCAGCGCGCCACGCGATCGAGCGTGGGGATGCCCTCGCCGGCGAAGGCGCACGAATGCCAGCTGCCGGCGTCGAGCCGCGCGAGCGCCGCCCACGGCAGCGCATCGAGCGGGCCCCTTCCGTCGGTGGTGCGCTCCAGCGTCGCATCGTGCATCAGCAGCGCGACGCCGTCCGCGGACAGCTTCACGTCGATCTCGAACATCCGGTAGCCGAACGAACGGCCGACGCGCAACGCCGCGAGCGTGTTCTCGGGCGCGAGCCGTCCGGCGCCGCGGTGCGCGACGAAGGCCGGATACGGCCAGTGGGTGAACGAGACGCGCGCCGGCGCGTGGGAAGCGTCCTGTGCCATGGCCAAAGGGCTCCTCCCGCTCCTCACCGCTCACTTGTCGGACTCGACGAGTCCCTTGACGAACCAGCGCTGCATCAGCACGACGACGGCGACCGGCGGCAGCATCGCGAGCATGGCCGTGGCCATCACGAGGTGCCACTCGGTGGCCGCGTCGCCGCCGGCGATCATCCGCTTGATGCCGATCACCACCGGATACATCGACTCCTGCGTGGTGACGAGCAGCGGCCACAGGTACTGGTTCCATCCGTAGACGAACTGGATGACGAACAGCGCCGCGACGCTCGTGCGCGACAGCGGCAGCAGCACGTGCCAGAAGAAGCGCATGGGACCGGCACCGTCGATCTTCGCCGCCTCGGCGAGCTCGTCGGGCACCGTCATGAAGAACTGCCGGAACAGGAAGGTCGCCGTGGCCGATGCGATCAGCGGCAGCGTGAGCCCCGCGTAGGTGTCGATCAGGCGCAGGTCGGCCATCACCTGGTAGGTCGGGACGATGCGCACCTCGACCGGCAGCATCAGCGTGACGAAGATCAGCCAGAACGCCGTGCGCCGGAACGGAAAGCGGAAGTAGATCAGCGCGAAGGCCGACAGCAACGAGATCGCGATCTTCCCGATCGCGATCGTCAGCGCCATGATCAGGCTGATGCGCATCATCCGCGCGACCGGCGCGGTGGTGTTGCCGGCGCCGGCGACCAGCACCTCGCGATAGTTCTGCAGGAGCTGCGTACCCGGAACGAGCGACAGCGGAACGCTCTGCACCTGGTCGAGCGTCTGCGTGGACGCGACGAAGGTCACCCAGACCGGGAACGCGACGACGAGCACGCCGAGCGAAAGCACGACGTACGTGAGGATGCGGGCGGCGAGGCTTCGGCCGGGCATGACAGGACGTGCTCAATAGCGCACGCGCCGCTCGATGTAGCGGAACTGCACGAACGTGAGTCCGAGCACGATGATCATCAGGATCACCGACTGCGCCGCCGAGCCGCCGATGTCGAGCGCCTTGAAGCCGTCGTTGTAGACCTTGTAGACGAGGATCTCGGTGGCCTTCGCCGGCCCTCCTCCGGTCGCTGCGTCGACGATCGCGAAGGTCTCGAAAAAGCAGTAGACGATGTTGATCACCAGCAGGAAGAACGTGGTCGGCGACAGCAGCGGGAAGATCACCGAGCGGAAAGTGCGCCACGCGCCCGCTCCGTCGATCGCCGCCGCCTCGAGCAGCGACTTCGGGATCGACTGCAGCCCGGCGAGAAAGAAGATGAAGTTGTAGCTGATCTGCTTCCAGACCGCGGCGACGATGATCAGGATCATCGCCTGCCCGCCGTTGAGCACGTGGTTCCATTCGATGCCGATGCGGCCCAGCCAGTGCGAGACGATGCCCAGCGTCGGGTTGAACAGGAACACCCACAGCACGCCCGCGATCGCCGGCGCCACCGCGTACGGCACGATCAGCAGCGTACGGAACGCGTACGCGCCACGGATTGCGCGATCGGCGAAATACGCGAGCGCGAGGCTGAGCACGAGCCCGATCGCCGTGACGGCGATCGAGAACACCGCCGTGACCTGGAACGAATACAGGTACAGCTCGTCATTGAACAGGTAGCGGAAATTCTCCAGGCCGACGAACTCGAGGCTTCCACCGAAGGCGTCCTGGATGAACACCGACTGGAACAGCGCCTGCGACGCCGGCCAGTAGAAGAAGACGAGGACGATCGCCAGCTGCGGAGCGAGCAGCGCGGCCGGCAGCCAGCCGGCCGCGCCGAAGAGGACGCGCTTTTCCAGGGAGCTACTCCCGCGCCGTGCGCTCGAAGCGCGCGAGCTGCTCGTCGCCGCGCCGCTTCATGTTCGCCAGCGCGGTCTTCGCGTCCTGCCTGCCGGAGAGCATCGCTTCCATCTCCTCGTGCACGATGTCGCGCAGCTGGACCATGTTGCCCAGCCGCACGCCGCGCGACCGGTCGGTGGTCTTGACGATCATCTGCTGCACGGCGACGTCGGTGCCCGGGTTCTCCTCGTAGAAGCCCGCCTTGCGGGTCAGGTCGTAGGCGGCGATCGTCAGCGGAAGATAGCCGGTGGCCTGATGCCACTCGGCCTGGACTTCGGGCGAGGACAGGAACGTGAAGAACTTCGCGACGCCCTTGTACTCCTCGGCCGGCTTGCCGCTCATCACCCACAGGCTCGCGCCGCCGATCACCGTGTTCTGCGGCGCGCCTTCGACATCCGAGTAATACGGCAGCTTCGTGATGCCGAAGTCGAATTTCGCGTTGCGCTTGATGTTGGCGTAGGCCGCCGAGCTGCCCGTGAACATCGCGCATTCGCCGCTGAAGAACTTGGAGTCGCCCTCGTTGGTGCGGCCGGCGTAGACGAAGTACCCGCTCCTGGACCACTCCGCGAGGTTGCCCAGGTGGCGCTCGAAGAGCGGCTTGTCGATCGCCAGCCGCGCCTTCGGTCCGCCGAAGCCGTTATTCTGGGTGGCGAACAACGTGTTGTGCCAGGCCGAGAAGCTCTCCATGTGCACCCAGCTCGGCCAGCTCGTCGTGTACGGGCACGACGACGCGCCGGACGCCTTGATCTTCGCGGCCGCTCCGACGAACTCGCCCCACGTCTCGGGCACCCTGTCGATGCCCGCCTTCTGGAAGGCGTCCTTGTTGTAGTAGAAGACGGTGGTCGAGCTGTTGAACGGGAACGACAGCATCTCGCCCTGGCGCGTCGTGTAGTAGCCGGCCACCGCCGGCACGTATGCGGTGCGGTCGAATTTCTCCCCGGCGTCCTTCATCAGCTTCTCGACCGGGACGATCGCGCCCTTCGCCGCCATCATCGTGGCCGTTCCCACCTCGAACACCTGCACGATGTGGGGTGCGTTGCCGGCGCGATACGCGGCGATCGCCTGCGTCATCGACTCCGGATACGAGCCCTTGTAGACCGCCGTGACCTTGTAGTCGCCTTGGCTCTTGTTGAAGCGATCGGCCAGGCTGCCGAGCCGGTCGCCCAACGCTCCCGTCATCGAATGCCACCATTGGATCTCGGTGACCGCACCGGCCGGCGACCACGCGAACGCACCTGCCGTCAGCGCCATCGCGACCATCGACCCGCGCGCCCGGGAGGCGACGCTTCGAACCTGTCTTCCGTTCATTGGAATCCCCCTCGATGTCGTACCGGACTCGAGCGCCGGCTCGCCCGGATGGACAGTGCATGATGCGGCGCCAATGTGACAGACCGGCAACGGCTGCGCAATACGACGGCGTCCGGAATCAGGTCTTGTCGGGGCTGCCCCGGCGTCGCGTCCAGGCCGCGACGACCTCGTCGGCCCGGCGCAGGTCGCCGAGCCATTGCCGGTAGGCGACCTCGCGCTCCTCGCCGCGGGTGCGCAGCAGCGCCGACGGATGCAGCGCGACGAGCACGCGCAGACCGTCTTCGCGCCGCAGCCATCGGCCGCGCTCGCGCGTGACGGCCACCGTGCGGCCCATCAACGAACGCGCGGCCGTCGCCCCGAGCGCGACGGCCGCGTCGGCCTCGACCAGGCGAATCTCCTCCTCGAGCCAGTGAAGGCAGGCCGCGGCTTCGCGCTGCGACGGCGTCTTGTGGATGCGTCGCTTGCCGCGCAGCTCGAACTTGAAATGCTTGACCGCGTTGGTGACGAACAGCGCCTCGCGCGGCCAGCCGAGCGAGTCGGTCGCACGAAAGAGCAGTTGCCCCGCGGGACCGACGAACGGATGTCCCTGCAGGTCTTCCTGATCGCCGGGAACCTCGCCGACGAGCATCAGCGCAGGGCGCAACGCGCCCTCGCCCGCCACGGCCTGCGTGGCGAAGTACCCGAGCGGGCATTCGCGGCAGCGCTGCAACGCGTCGCGCAACGCGGCCAGCGCGTCGCGCACGGAAGCCTCGGGAGTTCGCACGGGCATCGCGGCCAATGCTACGCGCGGATCCTGTATAACGCCGCTCGTGCCCAACTCCTCTTCCGCCCTTCCGCCGCGGGTCGTCGCCACGCAGATCGTGCTGTGCATGATCTGGGGACTCGGGCAGGTGGCGGCCAAGGTCGGCAACCTGGGCATCTCGCCGGTCTGGCAGGCGGCGCTGCGCTCGATCGGCGCGACGCTGCTGGTCTCGGCATGGATCCTGTGGCGCGGCATCCCGTTGCGCGATCGCGGCGACACCGTCGTGCCCGGGCTGCTGGTCGGCGTGATGTTCGCCGCCGAGTTCACCTGCCTGTTCATCGGACTCGTCTACACGACGGCGGTTCGTGCGGTGCTGCTGCTCTACGCGGCGCCCTTCTTCGTCGCGCTCGGCGCGCACTGGTTCGTCCCGGGCGACCGCCTCACGCGGCAGAAGGTCGCCGGGCTGGCGGCCGCCTTCGGGGGGCTCGTCGTCGCCTTCGGCGACAGAATCGGCGCGACCGAGCCGGCCGCGCTGCTCGGCGACGCGCTGTGCCTGGCGGCCGCCTTCTTCTGGGGCGCGACGACGATCGTCATCAAGGCGACGCCGCTGCGACGCACGCCGGCCGAGCTCACCCTGCTGTACCAGCTCGCCGTCTCGGCGCTCGTGCTCGTCGCGATCTCGTACGCGTTCGACGAACCCGGTGTGTTCGCGCCGTCGCCGATCGTCTGGGGCTCGCTCGCATTCCAGACGATCGTCATCGCCTCGGCGAGCTACCTCGCCTGGTTCTGGCTCGTCGCGCACTACCGTGCGACGACGCTGCACGCCTTCACGTTTCTCACGCCGCTGTTCGGCGTGATCGCCGGCGCGGTGCTTCTCGACGAACCGTTGGGCACCTCGCTCGTCGTCGCGCTCGCGCTGATCGCGACCGGGATCGTGCTGGTGAACCGCGCCTGAGAGAGGCACGCCCGCGATCGCCGGTCGACGGCGAACCCCAGGACCGGCGCGGCACGATCGATCGTCAGCCCTCGGCGAGCAGTCGCCCGACGACGCGCCGGTAGTCGCGCTGCGCCGGTTCGTCGAGCCGGTGGCATCGATCGCGCACGACCCATCGGCCGCCGACCATCACGTTGCGTACCAGCCCGCTCGAGCCGGCGAAGACGAGCGCGTTGGTGATCGCATCGCCGCTGCGGCCGTGCAGGTCGGGCGCCGCCGCATCGAGCTCGACGAGATCGGCGCGGCGACCCGCCGCGATCGCCCCCATCGCGCGGCCGATCGCCCGAGCGCCACCGTCGGCCGCCTCGGCCCACAGCGTGGTGCCGACCGCAGGACCCCGGTAGCCGCCTTCGCGTCGGCCGCCGACGATGAGATTGCGCCGCTGCAGCGAAAGCCGCTGACCGTATTCGAGCCAGCGCAGCTCCTCGGCGGGATCGCGCGAGACGTGGCTGTCGCCGCCAATGCCATAGACGCCGCCGGCCGCACGGAAATCGAGCATCGGAAAGAGCCCGTCGCCGAGATTCGCTTCGGTGGTCGGGCACAGCCCGGCGACCGCACCGCTGCGCGCGAGCGCGAGCGTCTCGCGCGCGGTCATGTGCGTCGCGTGGACGAGGCACCAGCGCGCGTCGACCGGGAGATTCGACAGGATCCACTCCACCGGGCGCTGTCCGGTCGACGCGAGACAGTCGTCGACTTCCCGCGTCTGCTCGGCCGCGTGCACGTGGATCGGCGCACTCGCGTCGATCGCGTCGGCGCCCGCGAGCAGCGCGTCGATCGACGCGCGGTCGGCGGCGCGCAGCGAATGCGGCGCGACGCCGACGCGAACGTCGGGATCGTCGCCGGCGGCGCTTCGCGCCGCCTCGACCAACCGCAACACCGTGTCGGGATCGCTCGCAAAGCGTCGTTGACGGGACGCAAGCGGCTGCGCACCGAAATTGGACCAGCGATACAACGACGGAAGCAGCGTGACGGCGATGCCGACCTCGCATGCCGCCGCCAGATGACGCAGCACCATCTCCGCCGGTTGCGGATACGGCGCACCGTCCGGACGATGGTGGACGTAGTGGAACTCCGCGATCGCCGTATACCCGTTGCGCAACGCCTCGAGATACAGGAAGCGTGCGATCGCGAAGGCATCGTCGGGCGTCAGGCGCAGCACGAAGCGATACATGCGTTCGCGCCAGCTCCAGAAATCGTCCTCGCCGGGGCCGCGCGTCTCGGCGAGACCCGCCATCGCGCGCTGGAACGCGTGCGAATGCAGGTTCGCCATCCCCGGCAGCACCGGTCCGTCGAGACGCTCGACGCCCTCGGGTACGCCGTCCCCGACATCGGGCGCCACGGCGACGATGTCGCCCGTCGCATCGACGTCGATGCGGACGTCGCGCCGCCAGCCTTCCGGCAGCAGCGCCTGCGGCGCCAGGTAGCGCTTCATGGCGAGAATTCCAGCATCGCCTGCAGCATCGCACGAAGATGCGGGCGAACGCCGGCGGCGAGCGCCTCGCGGAATTCGAACGGCGGCCCGTCGTCCATGTAGGCGGCGAGCGAAAGCTCGAGCTGCACGGCGTGCGTGCGCTCGGCGGGACTTCCGTATCGGCGCGTGATGTAGCCGCCCTTGAATCGGCCGTCGAGCACCGACGTGAAGCCGGCGGCGGCGGCGGCGATCGAATGCAGTCGCGCGGCGAGCCCCGGATCGCAGGAGCGGCCGTCGACGGTGCCAAGGTTGAAGTCCGGCAGGCGCCCGTCGAACAGCCGCGGAACCGACGAACGGATCGAATGCGCGTCCCACAGCAGCGCGAAGCCGTGCCGTGCGCGCAGCTCGTCGAGCGCGCTGCGCAACCGGTCGTGATACGGCTGCCAGTAGCGCTCGCGGCGCTCGGCGACCTCGTCGGCGTCCGGCTCGGCGCCGGCGCGATAGACGGGATCGCCGGCGAAGGTCTCGCGCGGCACGAGCCCGGTCGTCGCGCGGCCCGGGTACAGGCTCTCGTCGTCGGGCGGCCGGTTCAGGTCGATCACGTACCGCGAGTACGTCGCCTGCAGCACCGAGGCGCCGAGATCGTCGAGGAAATCGTACAGGCGCTCGAGGTGCCAGTCGGTATCGGGCAGCGCCCGGGCGGCCGGCGACAGGCGGGCGGCGATCGCATCCGGAATCGCGGTCCCGGCGTGCGGGATCGAGACGAGCAGCGGCGAGCGGCCGGAACGGAATCGGAAGGTCGTCTCGGACATCGTGCGGTCCCGGTCAGCGGATCATCGGCAGATCGAGACCGTGGCGCCGGGCGCAGGCGATCGCTTCGTCGTAGCCCGCGTCGGCGTGCCGCATCACGCCGCTCGCCGGGTCGTTCCACAGCACGCGCTCGATCCGCCGCGCAGCCGCATCGGTTCCGTCGCAGACGACGACCATTCCGGCGTGCTGCGAATACCCCATGCCGACACCGCCGCCGTGATGGAACGACACCCAGGTGGCGCCGCTCGCCGTATTGAGGAGCAGGTTCAGCAGCGGCCAGTCGGAGACCGCGTCGGAGCCGTCGCGCAGGCTCTCGGTCTCGCGGTTCGGGCTGGCGACCGATCCGCTGTCGAGATGATCGCGGCCGATGACAATCGGCGCCTTCAGCTCGCCCGTGCGCACCATCTCGTTGAACGCGAGCCCGGCACGATGCCGCTCGCCGAGTCCGATCCAGCAGATGCGCGCCGGCAGTCCCTGGAAGCGGATGCGCTCGTGCGCCATGTCGAGCCACTGGTTCAGCGAGCGGTCCTCGGGGAACAGCTCGCGCATCTTCGCGTCGGTGCGTGCGATGTCCTGCGGATCGCCGGACAGCGCCGCCCAGCGGAACGGTCCCTTCCCGAGGCAGAACAGCGGCCGCACGTACGCGGGAACGAAGCCCGGATAGTCGAAGGCGTTCGCGACGCCGGCGTTCTCCGCTTCCTGGCGCAGGTTGTTGCCGTAGTCGACGCACGGAATGCCCATCTCGTGGAAGCCGAGGATCGCGCGCACGTGCCGCGCGATCGACGCGCGCGCGGCGTCGGCCACCGCCTTCGGGTCGCGGCGGCGCGTCTCGAACCAGCGCTCGAGCGTCCAGCCCTCGGGCAGATAGCCGTTGGTGGGGTCGTGCGCGGAGGTCTGGTCGGTGACCAGCGCGGGACGCATCGAGCCGGAACGCGCGCGCTCGAGGACCTGCGGAACGAGTGTCGCCGCGTTGCCGAGCAGGCCGACCGAGACGGCGCGCCCCGCGTCGGCCGCGCGTTGCAGGACGGCGAAGGCCTCGTCGAGCGTCTCGACGCGCTCGTCGAGATAGCCGGTGCGCCGCCGCATGTCGATGCGGCTCGGATCGCATTCGATCGCGAGCATCGATGCACCGACCATCGTCGCCGCCAGCGGCTGCGCGCCGCCCATGCCGCCCAGTCCGGCGGTCAGGATCCACTTCCCACGCCAGTCGCCGCCGTAGTGCTGCCGCCCCGCCTCGGCGAAGGTCTCGTACGTGCCCTGCACGATGCCCTGGCTCCCGATGTAGATCCAGGAACCGGCCGTCATCTGGCCGTACATCATCAGGCCCTTGCGATCGAGCTCGTTGAAGTGCTCCCAGTCGGCCCAGCGAGGCACCAGGTTCGAGTTCGCGATCAGCACGCGCGGCGCGTCGGGGTGCGTGCGGAACACGCCCACCGGCTTGCCCGACTGCACGAGCAGGCTCTGGTCGTCCTCCAGGCGCTTCAGCGTCTCGACGATCGTGTCGAAGCATTCCCAGTTGCGCGCCGCCTTGCCGATCCCGCCGTAGACGACGAGATCCTGCGGACGTTCGGCGACCTCGGGGTCGAGGTTGTTCATCAGCATGCGCAGCGGCGCCTCGGTGAGCCAACTGCGCGCGTTCAGTCGATCGCCGCGCGGCGCGCGGACGACCCGGGAAGCGGTGGGTGTGGCCAGATCGTTCATCGAGAACCTCCTGAAAACGCCGTGCGCGCCGGATCTCGCAGGCGTCACGCCTCGGCGACCTCGTGCATGCCGAGGAACGAGTCGACGAGCGCCGGATCGCGGCGCGCCTGCTCGCCCGACGCCTCGTAGACCATGCGACCCGACGCCATCACGTAGACGCGATCGGCGGCCTGCAGCGCGCGGTGCGTGTTCTGCTCGACCAGCAGCACGGCCATCCCCTGGCGCTTGAGCTCGACGATCGCCTCGAAGCACAGCTCGACCATCGCCGGCATCAGCCCGAGCGACAATTCGTCGATCAGCAGCAGCCGCGGGCGCGCCATCAGCGCGCGTCCGATCGCGAGCATCTGCTGCTCGCCGCCCGAGAGCAGGCCGGCGCGCTGCCGATGACGCTCGCGCAGTCGAGGAAACAGCGCCAGCACGCGCTGCTCGCTCTCGCGCGACTCGGCGGCGCTGCGCAGGTAGCCGCCGACGAGCAGGTTCTCGGCAACCGTCAGGTCGGGAAAGATGCGCCGCCCTTCGGGCACGAGCGCCATGCCCCGCCGCGTGCGCTCGGCCGGCGGCAGCCGCGTCACGTCCTCGCCGTCGAGAACCACGTGGCCCCGCTGCACCTGCACGTTGCCCGCCGTCGCCATCAGCGTCGACGTCTTGCCGGCGCCGTTGGGCCCGAGCAGGACGGTGATCTCGCCCGCGCGCGCCGACAGGTCGATCTCGTGCACGGCCTGCACGAGTCCGTAGCCGCAGCCGAAGCGCTCAAGCGAAAGCAACGGATTCCCCTCCGAGGTAGGCGCTGCGCACGTCGCTGCGCGCCATCACCTCGCGCGGCGCGCCCTGCGCCAGCGTCGCGCCGTTGTGCAGCACCAGCAGCCGCGAGGCGATGCGCGTGACCTCGCCGAGATTGTGCTCGACCAGCACGATCGTCAGGCCGCCGGCGTTGAGCTCGACGATCAGGTCGGCCAGTCGTCGCGCCTCGGTGTAGTTCAGTCCCGCCAGCGGCTCGTCGAGCAGCAGCAGCTGCGGGTCGAGCGCGAGCGCGCGGGCGACCTGCATGCGCTTCAGGTAGCCGAGCGGCACGCTGCGCGCGGATTTCGCGGCGGCGTCGGCAATGCCCAGCCGCTCGAGCAGCCGCATCGCCCGCTCGCGCGCCTCGCGCGTATCGACCGACACGAGCGCGCGCCAGGGATTGCGCATCTGCCGCTGCGCCGCCGCGATCATCACGTTCTCGAGCAGGCTCATCTCGCGGAAGGGTCGCACCACCTGGTGCGTGAGCACGAAGCCGAGCTGTGCGCGGCGATGGATCGGCATGCGCGTGATGTCGCGGCCGTCCACGCGCACGACCCCTGTGTCGGGAACCAGCACGCCGGTCATCAGTCGCAGCAGCGTCGTCTTGCCCGCGCCGTTCGGCCCGATCAGCCCGAGCAGCTCGCCGCGCTGCACCGCAAGGCTGAGGTCGGCGACGGCGCGCACGCCGCCGAAGGCGATCGACAGGTTCTCGACGGCGAGCATCGTCATGCCAGCCTGCGCCCGGATACGCGACGGTACAGCCCGGCCAGCCCCTCGGGGCTGAAGCGCATCACGACGAGCAGCAGCGCGCCGTAGACGAGCAGCTTGTAGTCGTTGATGAAACGGAACAGCTCGGGCATCACGGTGAGCAGCACGGCGCCGAGCACGACACCGAGCGTCGATCCGATCCCGCCGACGACGACCATCGCGAGGATCGTGATCGACTGCACGAAGTTGAACGCGTCGGGAACGATGAGCTGCGTCATGTGGGCGTAGATCGCGCCGGCCAGGCCGGCGGTGGCGGTGCCCAGCAGGAACGCCGTGGTCTTGTAGCCCGCGACGTCGACGCCGATCGTGCGTGCCGCGTCCTCGTCCTGCGCCACCGCATCGAAGGCACGGCCCATCCAGCTGCGACGGACGTGCAGGCTGAGCAGCACGACCGTGATCGCGGCGCCGATCGCCAGCAGCGCGTAGCCGGTCTTGTCGAGCGGCGACGGGATCTTCGAGATGCCCATCTCGGCGCCGAGCCACGACTGCTTGCGCACGACGCCGAGAAACAGGAAACCCACGCCCATCGTGACGATGGCGAGGAAGTCCTCGCGCACCCGCAGCGCCGCGAAGCCGACGACGACACCGAAGGCGCCGGCGACCAGGATGCCCACGGCGATCGACGCGACGAAGGGCACGCCGGCCACCGAGCACAACGCGGCGGCGTACGCACCGAGGCCGTAGAACGCGGCGTGGCCGAGGCTCACCTGGCCGCAGAAGCCGCTGATCATGTTCAACCCCAGCGCCAGCACGACGTTCAGCGCGGCGAAGGTGGCGACCGAGAGGTAGTAGTCCACCGCGGTCCGCCTTCAATGCGCGCCGCCGAGCAGGCCCTTCGGACGGACCATCAGCACGACGATCAGGAACAGAAAGGCCATCGCGTCGCGGTCGAGCACCTTGTCGAGGAACACCGACCCGAAGCTCTCGACGACGCCGAGCGCGAGACTGGCGACGAGCGTCCCCGGCACGTTGCCCAGGCCGCCGAGCACGATGATCGCCAGGCCCTTGTAGCTGATCACGCTGCCCATCGACGGTTCGACGAGATTGTTCAGCAGCCCGACCAGCACGCCGCCGATGCCCGCGAGCACCGATGCGACGAAGAAATTCAGGTATCGCACGCGCACGACGCTGACGCCGAAGTTCTGCGCGATGACCGGATCGGACACCGTCGCGCGCCAGGCGACCCCGGCCCGGGTGCGCACGACGAACAGCGCGAAGGCCGACAGCAGCAGCACCGCGGCCGCGACCATCCAGACCTGCACAAGATTCAGCGTGATACCGCCGAAGGCCAGCGTCGTCGTGAACCACGGGTTGTTCTCGAACGACAGGCCGTAAGGCCCGAAGATCAGGCGAAAGCCGTCCTCCATCGCGACGAGCACGCCGATCGATGCGATGAGCGGCACGAACGGCGGCTGGTCGAGGATCGGCTCGTAGACCAGGCGGTAGATCAGCGGGCCGAGCACCCCGGCGGCGAGCGCCGCGACGACGAAGGCCAGCGGCAGGCTATCAGTGCGGTTGGCGACGAGCAGCCCGATGTACGCGCCGAAGGTAAAGACGGTGGCCTGCGCGATGTGCAGGATGCGCAACAGCCCGTAGACCAGCGTCAGGCCGAGCGCCATCAGCGCGTACATACAGCCCCAGACGAGCCCGATGACGAGCAGCTCGACGTAGAACATCGGGCGTCGCTGTCGCTATGCTGCGGTGGCCTGCCTGCGGCTGCCGGCTACTTCGTCGGCGCGGCGAGCAGCTCGGGATCGTCGATCGTCGCGAAGTGGTGGAACTTGCCGTCGCGGATGACCTGGATCTGTCCCGCCTTGTTGACCTCGCCGAGCTCGTTGAAGGTGAGCGTGCCGACCGCGGTCGGAAGGTCCTTCGTCGCCGCGAGCGCGTCGCGCAGCTTCGCGGTGTCGTCGGGCCCGGCCTTGGCGAGCGCGGCCGCCGCGACGGAGACCGCCGAATGCGTGCTCGCGGCGACCATGTCGGCGCCCACCTTGTACTTCGCCTCGTAGTCCTCGATGAACTTGCGCATCGCCGGCAGCTTGCTTTCACGGTCGAGCGACGTCGTGATGATCACACCCTCGGCGGCGTTCTTCGCGATCGCGATGAAATTGTCGGTGTCGAAGCCCTCGGTGCCGACGATCTGCGCCTGCACGCCGCCCGCGCGCAGCTGCGCGACCAGCGGACCGCCGTTGAAGAAGTAGCCCGAGACGTAGAGCACCTCCGGGTTGTCGCGCTTCACGCTGGCGACGATCGATCCGAACTGCCGGTCGCCCATCGCATAGGTGTACTCGCTGACGATCTCGAGGCCGAATTTGTCGGCCACTTCCTTGAAGCCGGCCGACAGCGCCTGGCCGAAATCGTTGTTCAGCGTGATCAGCGTCACGCGCTTCTTCTTCAGCAGATCGCCGACGACCTTCGCCGCCGCCTTGCCCTGCACCTCGCCCATGAACGACGTGCGGAACACGTAGTCGCCGGCGCGCGTGATGTCCGGATGGATCGCATAGCCGGCGACGTAGGGGATCTTCGCCGCCTGGAACACGCCGGCGGCGGCACGCGTGGGCCCGGAGTAGCTGCCCGAGACGACGATCTTCAGACCGTCGCCGATGAACTTGTTCGCCAGCGGCACCGCCTGGTCGGGCTTGGCCTGGTCGTCCTCGACGACGAGCTCGAGCGGACGGCCGTTCACGCCGCCGTCGGCGTTGATCTGCTCGACGGCGAGCTGCGCGCCGTTCAGCGAGGACTTGCCGTCGGAGGCGGCGAAGCCGGTGAGCGGCGCGTGGAAGCCGATGCGGATCGGCGTCTGCTGGGCGGACGCGGGGGCGGCGAGCACGCCTGCGGCGAACGCGGCGGCTGCGAGCAGTTTCAGCTTCATCGGGTTTCTCCGGCAGTGGAAGAAGACAGCAGGTGCCCGTGGCGCACGACGACGCGCCCTGCGGCGATCACGGTATCGACCTGGTTGATCCCGAAGCGGTTGATCGCCAGGCCGTGCGCAGGTACCGACCAGACCAGCACGTCGGCCCGCTTGCCCTTCTCGAGGCTGCCGCGGTCGTGCGACAGGTCGAGCGCACGCGCCGCGTTCAGCGTGCACATGTTCCAGATCTGCGCATAGCTCAGCCGGAACAGGCGCGAGGCGAGCTGCATCACCATCTGCATCGACGGCGTCGGGCAGCTGCCCGGGTTGTAGTCGGTCGACAGCGCGACCGTCCCGCCCGCGGCGACCGCGCGGCGCGCGAGCTGCGGCAGGAACGGCTTCTCGGCCGTGCCGAGCGCATCGCCTTCGAAGCGCGGGGTCATCTCGCACATGTGCAGCGTGACGCCGGGCAGCAGCGTGGCGACCGTGCCCGCGGCGGCCATCGCGCGCAGGCCCTCGTCGCTCGCGTAGTCGAGGTGATCGGCCGCCGTGGCTTGCAAGCGGGCCGCGAGCAGCGCGCCGTTCGCGTCGCCGTTCTGGTCCGCGTGCACGCGGATGCGCATGCCGAGCGCGCGCGCGGCCTCACCCACCTTCAGGCACTCGTCGAAATCGAAGAAGAGCGGATCGCAGGAGACGTCGCAGTACGTCGCGAGCTTCGCGGCCTCGGGAAGCGCGGCGAGCATCTCGGCGACGTAGTCGCCGCGGCGTTCCCGGTAGCCGTCGGGCACCACGTGCAGGGGCAGCCACGTCGGAGCGACGTCGACCGCGTGACGCAGGCTCGCGGTGAGCCGCAGCAGTCGCAACTCCTGGTCGCGATCCAGCCCGTAGCCGGTTTTCGCCTCGAGCGTCGTCGTGCCGTGCAACAGCATCGTGTCGAGATCGGCTTGCGCGCGGGCGACGAGCTGCTCGTCGGTCGCTTCGCGCGTCTTGCGCACCGTGTAGCGGATGCCGCCGTCGAGGCGGACGTCGCCGCGCTGCGTGACCTTCGCGTCGTACTCCTCGTGCCGCGAGCCGCCGTGCAGCAGATGCGAGTGCGGATCGACGAAGGCCGGCGACACGAGGCGCCCGGTGGCATCGATCACCTCCGGCGCGTCGTAGCCCGCGAGGATCGCTTCGGTCGTGCCGACCGCTTCGATTCGGCCGTCGACGACCGCGAGCGCACCGTCGGCGAGGACCTCGACGCGATCGAGTGCCTCGCCGCGCAGACCCTCGACCGGCCCCGCGCAGGTGAGCAGCTCGGCCGCATGGACGATCAGCAGATCGGCGTTGCGCGTTGCCATGGAGCGGTAAGATAATCCGTTGGATGGCAAAGACGCAAGCCCGAATGCGAGAACCGGTGCCCGGCGACCGCGCTTCCGAGCGCATGCCGGTGCGCGCCGTGCAGCGCGCGTTCGACCTGCTCGCCCGGATCGGCACGCGCAAGGAAGGCGCCACGCTGTCGGAGCTCGCGCGCGACAGCGGACTGCCGACCAGCACCGCGGCACGCCTGATCGCGAGCCTGGAGCAGACGGGTTTCGTCGAACGCGACGCCGACGCGCGCTATCGCAGCGGACCGCGCCTGCTGCAGGTCGGCTTGTCGGCGCTGCACGGCTCGACCCTGTACGAGCTGTCGGAGCCGTTCCTGCGCCGGCTGTCGCAGGCGAGCGGGGAGACCGCGAATCTCGCGATTCCGATCGACGCGCATCAGGCCATCTATCTCCGCCAGGAGATCAGTCCGAAATCGATCCATCATGCGACCTGGGTCGGACGCATCCTGCCGCTCGATCGCACGGCCGTCGGCGGTGCGCTGCTCGGCCGTGCGGGTGCCGCCGGCTACGTCGCGATGCGCGACACGCTCGAACGCGACGTGACCGCGGTGGCCGCACCGGTCCACGATGCGCGCGGACGGATCGTCGCCGCGCTGAGCATCACCGGACCGTCGTTCCGCATCTCGGACGACGATCTCGTCCGCTTCGGGAAGCTGGTCGCCGACGCCGCGCGGGCGGCGTCGCTGCAGCTGGGCGCTCCCGGCGCGCTGCTCGCCGAGACACCCGAGAAGGGGGGACCTCCGACATGACCGCTTCGTCCTCCGGGCCCGGGCCCGTCGCGGCGATCACCGAAGAGCAGGTGCAGCGCTTCCAGTCCGACGGCGTCCTCGTGCTGCGCGGCGTGTTCCGCGACTGGATCGACACGCTGCGCGAGGGCGTCGCGCGCAACCTCGCCGAGCCGGGTCCCTTCGAACGGACGTACCGGCCCGACGACGGCTCGGCGCCGTTCTTCCAGGACTTCTGCAACTGGCAGCGCATCGCCGAGTTCCGGCGTTTCGTGTTCGAGTCGCCGGCGGCCTCGATCGCGGCACGGCTGATGTGCTCGCGCACGGTGCGCTTCTTCCACGACCACGTCCTGGTGAAGCAGCCCGGCACCAGCGTCGTGACGCCCTGGCACCAGGACCAGCCGTACTACTGCGTGGACGGCGAGCAGAACGTGAGCTTCTGGACGCCGCTCGACCCGGTTTCGCGGACCGTGGTGATGGAGTGCGTCGCCGGCTCGCACCGCTGGGGCCGCCGGTTTCGCCCCGAGCGATTCGACCGCACGCCGCTGTACGCGAACGACGCCTTCGAGCCGGTGCCCGACATCGAGTCGCTGCGCCCGACGCTCGAGATCGTGGCGAGCGCGATGGAACCGGGCGATGCAATCGCGTTCACGTTCTGCACGCTGCACGGCGCGCCGGCCAATTTCTCCGACCGCGCGCGTCGCGTGTTCTCGTCGCGCTGGGTGGGCGACGATGCGGTGTTCGCCGACCGCGGAGGCCGCACGTCGCCGCCGTTCCCGGACCTGAAGCTTGCGCCCGGTGCGCCGCTCGAGGCGCCCGAGTTCCCGAAGGTGTACGACGCCGCGGCACGCGGGCCTGC
>Ga0079224_100003181_pt1 | contig 20510 bp, 16 predicted proteins | sample Stecom2015_FD_80414 | JGI IMG/M metagenome (GOLD analysis project Ga0079224, IMG submission 80414) | Agricultural soil microbial communities from Utah to study Nitrogen management - Steer compost 2015 | ecosystem: Environmental > Terrestrial > Soil > Agricultural land | place: USA: Utah...
CAATCTTTTCACTAAGCTTCTAGAAATTCATGATGACCTTCTCATAAGTTCTCATATCACTCATGACATGATGGATTTAGATGAAGAGGACCTCATCTATTCCGCGCTCATTGAAGATAAGTTTCCTTATCTTATTGATCTCATCCTTGATCCAGGGGAAGTTGAGTTTATTGGCTCTTCTTCTATTATTGATTTCACCTCAGGACATCCTGAAGTTATACGACATGGTTCCGGCGATACTTCACTTTTTGAAAGATAATTTCTTGGGGATAAAATGGAAAAAATACAAATAAAAAAAGATGTCGTCATCTTCTTCCTTGCTTCGATTATTATCCTTCTCATTGGGTACTTTTCAAGACAACTTATTCTCATTACAAGTATTGGTCTTGGAATCGGTGTACTCATCACCCCTTGGTTTCGATTCCTGACGGATAAGTACAACGTTCCTCGTTTTCTATCGATCATCATTGTTGTTCTCGCGGCCTTATTAGTTTTTTCTCTAACTTTTGGTAGTATCATCTATCTTGTTGCGGACCAGGCCCATTCTCTTCAAGAAAGATGGCCTGAAATTCAAAATAATAGCGCCAAAGTCATAAGTAGTACTTTTGAGAGATTTCCTTGGATTCAAAATCAAATTAACGAGATCAACTTCGGCTCATATTTAAGAACAAGCGCTCAAAACATTCTTCAAGGATTTAAATTGAGTGTTATTGTTATTGGTGGAGCTGTCTTTGCTATTGTCCTAGGTTTCTACACTGCTCTCAATTCAGAAGAGTATTTTAAAAACCTAGTGGAAGTTTTTTATCCCAAACATCGAAGCCAAGCTCGAGAGATACTTCTAAAGTGTGCCAAGGCCATTCGCGTTTGGTTTAGGGCCCAATTAATCGATATGGCCATTATTGGTCTTCTCACGGGTGTAGGTCTTAAATTAGCACAAGTTGAATACTGGGCCGTGTTCGGGTTACTCACGGCCGTTCTAGGTATCATTCCTTACTTGGGAATCATAATGGTGGTCTCGACAACTGCTCTTATCACCCTTTCTACTGACCCAAGTAAAGTTCCTTTGGTCATGCTGATCTTTTTTATCACTCAACAACTTGAGGGACATGTTATCCTTCCGCTGGCCATGAAAGGTGGAGCTGAGCTTCCGGTGGTGCCACTTCTCATTTTCATGATGTTCTTGGGGGCCTTCTTTGGAGTCTTAGGAGTTTTTATAGCTCCAGCACTTTTTGCAATTCTTCGAGTTCTTTATAAAGAACTCTATATCGCAAAAATTGAAACTAGAACTTAGATTCAAATTGGTACATGAACGTTGTTGAATGATTGGAATCAGTCTGAACTGATACAACCATACTTGCCGTGCTCGAAATCTTTTTTTCGGCCTTAAAATTTATAAACTGACCCTTTTCAGAATCATGACCGATATTTGTTTGGTAGGAATTACTTCCAGAGCGCATTTGATGTCCAAATGAGATACTTTCTTTACCAGAGTCATAGCGATTCACGGTAGCGTTTACTGTTGTATTATCTCCAACAGTATAACGAGAAGATAAAGCAATAAGACGATCAAGCTCATCACCTTGAACAACTCTTGCTGTTACATATTCATGATTGTGGTCTGTTAAAGACATCACCATTTCATTTTTTTTCTTTTTATCCGTATTATCATCTATTGTTTGTTGACTGGCCTCTGCTCTAACTCTCAGCCCTTTCTCACTATCTAAATCCCATTGGTGTTTTGTACCTAAGTGAATGGTTTCGGTTTCATTGACGTTATCCACTCGTGCTCTGATGTATTCTCTTCCCTTTCCATCAGAGAGGGTCACTTGAATTTTTTGTTGGTTACTCTTGGAGTAGTCAGTCTCGACATTTCTTTCTTCAATCTCGCCTTCTACTTTAAGTGAATTATCAAAACTTGTCTGATATCTACTCCCTACGACTACTTCTGTTTTTCCTTCTCTTTTTTCCATCTGCGCACTAATAAGATTCTTATTCTTATCATTACCTATATTGATCTTAGCACCTTCAATTTTTTCACGATTATCTGTATTGAGATTTTCTAAGTGCTCTTGGCTTAAACCACCAGTGACTCGTACTCCAGACTCACTTGGAACAATAATTTCTACAGGAAGAACAGCTTTTAAAGAAGCTTCCGAGTCTTTTTTATGGCGGCCCTCAAGCTGAATCCACTCTGAATCTTCTCTTCTCAAAGTTGCACGAGTTGACTGATCTGAAAGGTTGAGTGTTGTCTTCGTATCAACCTCAAAATTGTCACTAAAAGATAAACTCGTTTCTATTTCATTAAGCTTTCTAGGTTTCTCAGTAACGACTCCTCCGATATCAGGTAGATCATAAGGAAAATAATGGTGATACCTCATAGTAGCCGTTTTATCAGCATGAACGATGACTTCAATCAAGATATGAGATTGAAGCCCCTCTCCTCTATAAATATAACGAATTTCTTTTTCAGGAGGCTTCGGGTAATACTGTAAAGACGTAACATTAGGCAAAGAGATAAACTCTTCCGCCAAAAGAGTGAGCTTATCCCGATCCACTCCATTAACGAGAGTGGGATCCATAGCATCTAAAATAGAACATGTCTCGTTGCCATTCATTGCCGAAACAGATTCGTAATATAAAAACTTCAAACGATCTATCTGAATAACTTGTTGGTTAGTAGTAGCTATGTCATTAGAAGGAGGAATTTTTTCCACAATACTATTAACTTCTTTTACAAGTTTTAAATACTCTGGACAATGAGCACAACTATTTCTATCGATCGTTGTTTCATAATAAAACTCAGCACGCTCATTGGGTGTTTGATTTCTTTGGGCGACCATGGCCTCGTCTATCTTTTTGAGGGCCACATTCATATCGGCCGTTTCAAACACGTCACTTGCCTGAAGAGGAAGAAAGAAGATGAAAGTTAATAAGCTGATAAGTTTTTTCACCCTAACCTTATCGTCTTAATTTTAGAAAATATAAGACCCCCCTCCCCATGCTTTTCTACCTGTTTAGTGTTAGGTTAACCCTATGAAAATTCCACATATTGTCGTTGTAGGAGGGGGATTTGGGGGGCTTGCTGCTGCCAAAAGTCTTGCCCAAACGGGACAGGTAAAAGTCACTCTCATTGATAAGAAAAACTACCACCTTTTTCAGCCCCTTCTTTATCAAGTGGCCATGGCAGGACTTTCTCCAGCTGAGATTGCTTATCCCTTAAGATCTCTCCTTTCAAAATATGATTCAATTGAAATCCTTTTAGGAGAAGTCATTGAAATTAATAAATCAGAAAAGTGGATCAAAACCCAGACAAACAAAATCGATTTCGATTACCTTATTCTAGCCTGTGGATCCACTTATACTTACTTCAACTCTCCACAATGGGAGCCCTTTGCACCCGGTCTTAAGACGATCGCTCAGGCCACTGAAATTAGGAAGCGTGTTTTTCTGGCCTTCGAAAAAGCAGAAAGGGCCACTGATATAACAGAACAAAATTTCTACCTTACCTTTCTCGTAGTAGGAGGTGGCCCTACGGGAGTAGAACTCGCAGGAACACTCGGAGAAATTACTCGCTTCAGTCTCACCAAAGAGTTTGATCATATTCAGCCAGAACAAGCAAAAATCATTTTGATTGAAGCTGGACCTACAATTCTTCCTTCTTTTACTCAAAAGCTAAGAGAGGATGCAAAAAAACAACTTGAAGAACTTGGAGTTGAAATAAGAGTTAATTGTAAGGTTTCTGAAATAACAGATAAGGGTATGCTCGCAGGTGATTCTTTCATCGAAGCTAGCACCATCCTCTGGGCCGCTGGAGTCGCCGCTAATCCTCTTAACAAGACTCTCTCTACTGACCTTGATCGACAAGGAAGAGTGATGGTAAATAGAGACTTAAGTCTTCCAGGACATCCTCACATCTTTGTCATTGGGGATCAGGCCCACTACCCATGGGGAGCAGAAAGTAAACCTCTTCCTGGACTTGCACCTGTGGCCATGCAGCAAGGACGCTATGTTGCTAAACTCATCAAACACCTATCCTTAAATCACCGCTCACCAGGAGCTTTTAAGTTTGTCGATAAAGGACAAATGGCCACTATCGGCCGTTCAAGGGCCGTGGCCATGTTTAAAGGATTAGAAATTACAGGTTTTGTGGCATGGATAATCTGGCTCGTAGTCCATATCTATTACTTAATCGGTTTTAAGAATAGATTGTTTGTCCTCTATCAATGGGCCTGGACTTATCTGACCTTCAGACGAGGAGCGAGATTAATTGTTGAAGATGAGTAACTATTCTCTCGCCTCTTCCTGGGCCTGACGAGTAAGAGTCTCTTCAACTTCTTTGTGGCCAAGATCATGGGCCAATTGAATGGGGGTTCGCCCTTGTTTATTTCTCAGCTCAATATTCGCACCAGCTTGAAGTAAATCTTCAACTATAACAGTATATCCAGCTTGTGTGGCCATATGAATGGCAGTCATCCCACTTGCATCTTGGTGATTCAAGTCTGCACCTGCTTTTATAAGTCTCTCTACCACCAGGAAATTTCCATTTAAAGCCGCATACATCAATGGAGTGCGAAGTTCTCTGTCTACAGAATTAACTAAAATTTGATCAGTGCTGTCTCCCGACAAAAGTGCACTTACGACTTCTTCGGTTTTTCGCAAATCTTGAAGAGTAACTTCCTTAATTTTCTCGGCAACCTTCACCTCTCCTAGACTCTCGATCGCCCGCGCTTCTTGGTTTTGTCGATTTACTCTCATCTCATCTGCACGGACAGCTAACGTCAGCACATTTTCTCCTTCTATATCTTTGATAGAAATCGTTGCTTCATTTTTAAGAAGAATTTTAACTTGCGCAAGAAGTTGGTGAGAAGCGGCCAATCCTAATGGAGTTATCCCCGACTCGTTCTGTGAATCAATATTTACATCAGTTGCAATTACTGATCTTAAAACAGGAATGTTTTCGCTAAGTACAGCTGCATGGATAATTGTGTTCCCAAATATATCCGTCACTGCCGTATTCGCCTTGGCCTCTATAAGCCTTTCAACCATATCATAATTTCCACTCAGTGCCGCTTCATAAAGAGCTGTTCTACCTAAGCGAGAGCGATGATTAATATTGGCACCTTTCTCAAGTAATAAAAGAAAAGGCTCGATCTTTCCAAAGCGTGCAGCAATCATGAGAGCACTATTTCCCTCTAGGTCTATATCATTAATCGCCGCCCCGTTGTTTAAGAGATATTTCGCTATCATGACGTGACCTGACTCCAAGGCAGCCCTTAAAGGACTTCGCCCGAGTGGATCAACGATATTAGGACTTACCCCCTTACTCTCAATGAGTCGCTTCACTCTTTCGATATTTCCTAAAGAACTCGCTTCTACTAAGGAGTACTGGAGGGTTAAGGGGGCTTCTTCTTCTTTTTGAATTTCTAGATCTCCTCTAACCACGATATTTCTGATTCCCTGGATGCCAAAGAAAAAAAGAATCAAACCAGCTGCCAGTAAAATTAGAGATAAAGTACTAACACTTCTCATCATAAGCACCCCTTCGTGACGTAAAAAGGTTAGAGACTTTGATAGGAAATGGAATTTTATTTATTCTTAATCTCGAGAGATGGGAAATAGTCAGGAAAAAGAGCAAAAAAAACCATCACAAGGATGGCTTTTAAAAATTATAAATAAGTGGTGCCCGGTGAGGGACTCGAACCCCCACGCTTTCGCATTAGGTTCTAAGCCTAACGTGTCTACCAATTCCACCAACCGGGCAACTGAGCGGAGCTCTATAATCCAATAAGTGAGTTTCTGTGTCAATAGTTTTTTTATGAAATCTAGCCCGCTTTTCTTGCTTTCTGGGCCTCTTTTCTCATTCTTTCCAGCTGATTCTGGAGGGCAGTCTTTTCTTGGCGAAGCTTATTATTCTCTTTTTTAAAGTCATTTGTCTGATTTCTGGCCTCAATCAAATCCTGAGTGATCTTTTTTAAGTTGGCCTCCACGTGAAGCATTTTCTTTTCGTCCACAGAACTTACCCGTTGCGCATTAACTGCTTCAGCTAATCGCATTTCAAGATCTACAACCTGAGCTTCAAGAGTTTTTATTTTTTCTAATTGAACATGATCAACTTCAGCTGCTTGGGCCGGAAGATCCTCTTTCTTCGCCTGAACTTGCGGTTCAACTCTCGCAAGACTTTCTAATTTATTAATTTCTTCTTTTAGTGTTCTCACTTCATTTCTAAGGTCTTTGGTATTTCTCATTTCTTTCTGAAGAAGGGATTTTGATCGTTCCTGTTCTTTTAATAACTTTGAAAGTTCATTCTGTAAGAGAGTTTTCTCCATATGAACTTTCCTCAAGTCATCTTTAAAGGAAGTCGCTTCATCCTTCTTTTTGAGATTCAAACTTAGAGAAGAGAGTTTAGATTTATAAACATCAACTTGCTTTTGCAGGTTCAGATTCTGAACCTTTAAGTGCTTATTTTGGGAAGCATAATTATTGGAATTCTCAATCTGTAGATTAACCTGGGCCTGATCTAATTTATTCTTTAAGTGTTCAACTTCTGCTTCTTTTTTCTTAGATACTTTTACGAGATTCTCTTTACTCTTCTCGAGAATAATCTCTCGAGCCTTCAACTGTCTGTTGAGTTTCTCAATTTCAGAAGAGTACATTGCCTCTTTTTGGGATGACTCAATCTGAAGCTTTTTAAACTTCAGCATTTGCTCTCGCACAGCTGTCATGAGGGCCAGCTCTTTTTCCATTAATTCCGACAGTTTCTTTTGATCAGAAGAGTTTAAATGACCTTCCGCTAACTTTTGTTGGATCTCTTTTTTTAAGATAATATTTTCATCAAAGTGATCCTGCTGTGTTTCTTTATTGGAAGCCTCAGAAGCTTTGGAATGAATACTAGCAACTGATGTTTTTGATTCTTTTAAAACACGAACTTCCATCAATGTAGCCTGAAGTTTTTGAGCTAGAGATTTCTTTTCTTGCTTCAATGATTCAAGCTGCACTAGAAGTGCTTTTTCTTTCTCTGATTCATTGTTTTTGAATAAAGGAATATGTGGTTTTACGCCTTCTTCATTTGTAATGATCTCTTTGAGTACCTGCTTATCTTCTTCAAGGGAAGATGACAAACTCTCAACAATTATCTTTTCTTCTTCCTGGCTAATAACACCTTTACGGGAAAATTTAAAATTCTCTTCAAGAGATTCTTTCAAAGTATCCTTAAAAATCGACTTAACTCTTTGCTCATCCGCTTCATTTTCTGAAGCCGACTGGATGACCTGCTTAACATCACTTTCTTGAAAATCAGCTTTAAGCCTTCTTTCTAGTTTACTCTTTAAATCCTTAATCAGCTCACGGCCTTTAGGATTAAGAACAACGGCTTTACTTCGAAGATTGTTTTTCAAGAAGTAAACTTGAAACTCTTTAATATGCTCTCGATTTAGATTCCCACTAACCAACATCTTCTCTTGGCAAAAACCTGATAGCGATTTCTTTAAATTTTCAGGAAGGTTACTCTCAATGGACTTAACTTCCATTACGTCCGCGTGATTCTCTTTTAAAGAATCAAGTACTTCAGTAAGTAATTCTTCCTCATTAAAAAAGTCTTTTTTATAAACGTTGAGTTCTTCAAACGCTAAGGAGACTTTTTCCAGAACATTTTCAAGTTCTTCTGAACTTCCGACTACTATTTTCTCTTCTTCATCAGCACTCTGCTCAAGGAGGTTAAAAATATCATCATCACTAATCTCATGACCGACGATTCGTTTAACTTTCTCTAACTCAACCTTCTCAGCTATTCTTGTTGCAATAACTTCACTAAAACTTTCTTTTGATATCTGGCGAAGAACTTTACTCTCCCCCTCTTCTAAAGAAGGAAGTTGAATCTTTTCCGTTGGATCACTGAATTCAGAAACAGTGATGGCATCTTCATCTGTTATATAACTAACTAATTGGGCCTTATGAGGAAGAAGACTCAACATAAAGCTTGGATTTTCTAATTCATGATTTTTAAGCCATAAAGCGGTTATGGAAAGTTTCTGTGCCTTAGAAACTAATGAGAGATCAAAGAAGTCGCAACAATTCAGCGCCGTAGATAATAAAGTTTCTTCTGCTCTTCTTGAATTAATTAGAGACAGACAAGCACTCACATCATCTAACATAATATCTTGAGCTGAAAAGTAGACCTGAACACCAAATGCATGATCTGATTCACCGTAGGTGATTTCTACAGGTAGTTCCATTTTGGAACTATTTTTTAAAGCAGCGATGTACATGAGCAAGTGATCAATATAGGTTTTCACCGCCAGTCCGGAAATATCACAACCAAAAGCGGCTTTACTCATATGATCGAGCTGATCTCCAAAACTAAAAAACTGATTAATGCTAAAATAACCGAGTTCTTTAAATACAGAGTTCTTAGTTATTACTTCCGGTTCAAGGAAACTTTGGAAAAACTTATCCAATAAAAAATCTTTTAAATCGCTTTTAAACCATTCTTCTTCTATGCAAAGCTTACCATTGGCCAGGACAAAGTTTTGTTTATCTGAGATAGAAGTAACTGAGATAACCTGAATATCTTCTTCGATAGTTTGATAAGTCTCTCTAATGAATCCAAAGTCATTTATGTCTTGAGTAAGGATGTGAGTCCATTTGTACGACTTGTCGTCAACTCTTGGATCAATGAGTTTTAAGTTTCGTGATTCAAAGTAATCAACAAGTTCCTGAGAGACTTCTGAGCATAAATTAAGAATGAAAGCTTCTGGCCTCATGCACTCACCTCTTGGTGAAAACATGTAATTGTTCTAAGTGATTTATGAAGAACTTTTTTGACAGGCAGTAAGCTTAGCTTTGAGCTCCTTAAACTTTCAATTTCTTTAAAAAAGTCATAATCAGTAGTGGAGTTATACTTCACTAACTGATCAGCTATAATGATGATCTTTTCCCAACTGTTGAGAACTTCTTCGGTATACCCAAAAGGGAAGCCCTCCCCATTACTAAGTTCGTGCCCGAATAAAACACTATTCACCAAATCAGGATTTTTAAGATATCCCAGACTCTTTATGTGTTCGAGGCTTCCAAAAGGATGTTCTTTAAAAAGTTTTATCTCTTCATCTTTGGCATTTTTACTCAGTAAATATCTTATTCCATTTCCAGGAGAGATGCTTTCTTGATCTAGGGCTTCCGTGATGAAGTAAGAGTATTCAGAGCTAATAAGACCTGCATCTTGGAAGAACGTAATGTGGTAAATATCCTCTAAGAAGTTTGGATCATAGAGTCCATTAGAAAGACTTGCCCAAATAGCGATTGATGCTGAAAGATGGGCCTTACGAAAAAGATTGATATCTGTCTCGTGTAGTTCGCTAAGTTCTTCGGTTGTAGCTTTATTAAAGACCTCAAAACAAGCAATACTCCAATTTAGGAATGATTTCCTTTCTTCCAACATGCTATTAAAGAGAACGAGCAACTGTGTCTTCGATTGAGAGAGTTCATTTTCAAAAACAAGTTCTAAGTGACTTAAGAGATGGCTTTTAAATTTTTCTTTTAGCTCTTGAGCTACTACTGTATTAGAATTTATTTTGTTACTTATAGAATTATATTTTTCGCAAAACTTTTGGTCGATCCATGTGCCAGGATGGCAAAGTAAAATTTGATCACGAGTGGTTTTAAAATATACAAAATCCTGGCAAATAGTATTTGCCACAAACGAAAATGGATTTTGATTAACTTCCCTCATGAGTAACTCATCGGAAATTAAGGAAGTTTATTGAATAAGTTTTGTTAATCAGGGAAAAAAAATGGATTTAGACTCGGTTATTATTGTTCTTTATATCTTAGGTGTATTTTATCTGGCATATCGTGCTTCAAAGGCGGTAAAGACCGACACAACTAATCAGGCTAAACAGGTTCAAGAACAGTACATGGCCGGGAAAAGCCTCACCTTTACTGAATCAATCTGCTCAATTTTAGCAACGGAAGTATCGGCCCTAACATTTCTTGGTATTCCTGCTTACGCCTTTAATTTAGATTTCTCATTTGTTCAAATTTATATGGGCGCTATCATCGGTCGCTTAGTAATTGCCAAAGTTTTTCTTCCAAGGATTTATGATAAAGGTTTAACCATCTACGAAATTATGAATGACTCCTCAAAGCAAGGAGGACGTCGCACAGTAGCTATGTTTTACGGTGTGGCGAAAATTCTTTCCGTAGGAGTTCGACTTTTTTCCGGTTCTATTCTTATTGCGAAGTTTCTAGAAACTGACATGTACAGCGCACTTGCACTGGTTACTTTTATCACTTTTATCTACACTCTTATTGGTGGATTGAAAGCCGTAGTGCGGACAGATATCATGCAACTTGGGCTATTCTTAAGCGCAGGATTCCTTGCTCACTACCTCATTCCTGCAACCGTTGATAAGTCATGGTGGGAGTTAATGAGTTACGCTTATGCCAATGATAAAACATCGTTTTTAAATTTTTCTAACCCCAGTGGTTTTATTATTGGTTTTTTTGGAGGAATACTTTTTGATATGGCCACTCATGGCGTAGATCAAGATTTTGCACAAAGATTAATGGCCAATAGAAGCCTTAAAAAAGCTCAACTTGCTATTTTCCTATCTTCATTCTGTTCGATTAGTATTGGCCTTCTCTTCCTCGGCATTGGGGCCCTTCTTTGGGCAAACTACCAAGGGACACTTCCCATAGGAGTTGAAAATGCAGATCATTTGTTCAGTTACTTTATTGTGAATCATTTTCCCGTAGGAATTCGCGGACTCATGGTTGCAGGAGTCCTCGCCTCTACAATGAGTACACTTGATTCAACCATCAATGCATTATGTGCCACGCTCTACAACGACATCCTTCCTAAAAGGGATCTTAGAAAACTTAAATTCTACGCTTTTACTGATAATGCCTTCATCACCATCCTTCTCTTTACCATCGCAGTAATAGCCTCACAAAACGACGGACTACTTCTCCTAGGATTGAAGATTCAATCTTGGACAGCAGGTCCATTAGTGGGACTATTTATGGCCAAAGTCATCTTTAAAAACTTCTTCCCATTTAACCTCACTCCTAGCTCAGTCATTGGAGCATACCTTTTCGGCGCAACTGGTGTCCTAATCAATACACAAGTTCTTGATTGGAACTGGAATCTTAATGTCTATTGGGGATGTTTGTTAGCGATGATATTCTTGAAAATATATTCTTCCTTAAGACCAAGTAGGTCTTAAGGAAGAACTAGAAATTAAATTAGAGAACGAGTCCTGCTTCACCCTTAGGAATAGCAGAAAGAAGTGTGCGAGTATATTCTTCTTTAGGATTTTTGTAGATGTTGCTTGCCTTATCCATCTCTACAATTTCTCCAGCATACATTACCCCTACATTATCAGAGATAAAGTTAACCACCGATAAATCGTGAGAAATGAAAATATAAGTAAGACCAAACTCTTCCTGCAGATCAAGAAGAAGGTTTAGAACTTGGGCCTGTACAGATACATCCAGTGCTGAAACTGATTCATCACAAATCACGAACTCAGGATTAAGCATAAGGGCACGAGCAATACAAATACGCTGACGCTGCCCACCTGAGAACTCATGAGGATAACGATTCATTTGATTAACTTTAAGGCCCACTTTTTCAACAAGCCATTTAGCTCTATCAACTCTCTCAGCTCTATCTTTACCAATTCCGTGAATGATAAGTGGCTCAGTAAGAATCTCAGTAACCGTCATACGAGGGTTAAGAGATGAGTATGGATCCTGGAAGATAATCTGCATCTTACGACGAAGAAGGCGCATCTCCTCAGCGCTTGTATTTGTAATATCTTTACCGTTGTAAATAATTTGACCTGAAGCTGGCTCAATCAAACGAAGAACTGAGCGACCTAGAGTCGTCTTTCCACAGCCAGACTCTCCAACGAGACCAAGAGTTTGCCCTTTCTTAATTTGGAAACTCACATTATTTACAGCTTTATGATAATCAACAGTGCGACCAAAAAGTCCTCCCTTAATAGGGAATTGAGTCACTAAGTTTTTTACTTCTAAGAGAACTTCTGAACTCTTCTCAGGAACAGACTCCTTATCAAAAACTTCAACTTTTTTCGGATCAAGCTTTATCTCTTCTCCTGCTTCAGTCATGAAATCTGAAACTGTAAGAAGTCTTCTTGGATTGTTTCCAAGGTTTGGACGACAAGCAATAAGACCTTTTGTGTAAGGATGTGATGCTGTTTGGAAAATATGTTGAGCTGTATTTTTCTCAACAACATTTGAACGATACATCACTACTACATCATCAGCAATGTCACCGATAACACCAAGATCGTGAGTAATGAACATCATACTCATTTTATATTTCTGTTGTAGATCATGCATGAGTTCCAGAACTTGCTTCTGAATAGTTACATCCAGTGCAGTTGTAGGCTCATCGGCAATAAGAAGTTTAGGCTCACAAGAAATGGCCATCGCAATCATCACACGCTGTTTCTGACCACCAGACATTTCATGGGGATATTTGTGAGCAGAGGCTGCAGGATTAGGAATCCCCACTTGGTCCAAGAGATCAACGGCTTTTTCCCAAGCTTCTTTTGGAGTCATTTTCTTGTGAATACGTAGGGCTTCAGAGATCTGCTCTCCTACTTTGAACACAGGATTCAAAGAAGTCATTGGCTCTTGGAAAATCATTGAAATTTGATTTCCACGAAGATCTCTCATTTTATTTTCATCGTATTTAAGAAGATCCTCTCCATTGAAAGAATCTCACCTGAAATAATCTTAGCAGCTGGCTTCTGAAGAAGTCCCATGACTGCAAGTGAAGTAACTGATTTACCTGAACCAGATTCACCTACTATCCCGATGGTTTTTCCTTGAGGGATATCGAATGAAATATTATTTACAGCACGAGTAATACCCTCTGCTGTATGGAACTCTACTGTTAAATCTCGCACAGAAAGAAGAGGAGATGTCATTTTTACTTTCCTTTTAACTTCGGATCTAGGGAGTCTCTAAGAGCATCTCCTAAGATATTAAACGCTAATACAATGATGAACATCGCTAAAGTTGCACCTGCAAGTTGCCACCAAACGCCACGAGCAAGTTCAAGTTTTGCATCATCAATCATTGTTCCCCAGCTCGGTTCGCCCTGCACCCCAAGACCGAGGTATGAAAGAATAACCTCTGACTTAATAGCTACTTGGAACTGTAGTGAAGTATTAATAATTACAATATGTGTGACATTAGGCAAGATGTGCAAAAAGAGCTTCCTAAAATGCCCACCACCGATGGCGCCGGCGGCCTGCACATACTCACGTTCTTTGTGCTTCATGACTTCTCCGCGGATCAAGCGACAAAGAGTCACCCAGCTGGTCGCTCCGAGGGCCACATAAACAGCAAACAACCCTTTCCCTAGAATCATCGTAATAGAGATTAAAAGCATGATGTTTGGAATGGATGAAAAAGTTGTATATAACCAAGTGATAAAGTCATCTACCCAGCCACCAAAGTATCCAGCAATTGCTCCTAAGACTACTCCGATTGGAATAGCGATAAGACTAGTTGCTAGACCTACTGACATGGCGACCTGAGTACCACGAACTACCTTCTGGAAAACACTTCTTCCGAAAATATCAGTTCCGAAGATGTGCTCTGCATTCGGGGCCATATTTGATGGACCAACTTCTTGAGACCAGCCAGCAGCGATAAAACCACAAGCCGATAAAACTGCAACAAGCGAGTAAATGAGAACAATGATAAGTGAAGCAAGCGCCCACTTATCTTTGATTAATCTTTTAAACGCGTCTTTCCACAATGAATTTTCTTTCATAATCCTACTTCAACTTAACTCTTGGATCGGCAACAGTATAAAGAATGTCTGAAACCAAACTAAAAATAATGTAAACAACACTGGATAAAATCGCCATGGCCTTAATAACCGGGAAGTCCGAGTTATTGAGAGCATTGAGGGTCATTCCACCAATTCCTGGAATCCCAAAGAAATTCTCAAGTAAGAGAGCTCCTAGAATTAAGAATGGGATTTGAATCACTGTATAAGTGATAATAGGAATCATCGCATTTCTCAGAACGTGCTTAAGAAGAATTGTAATTTCTCCAAGCCCCTTAGCACGAGCAGTTCTCACATAGTCCTGATAAATCTCATCTAAGATCACAGTTCTAAAGAATCGAACATCTGGTCCAAGCGAGAGGATAACCCAAATGATGGCAGGGAGAGCGATGTAAGGAATAAAATTCGGGAACCCGTATTCAAATCCTGAAATCTCAAACCAACCAAGTTTATAAGCAAATAACCATTGGAAACCTAGGATGTAGGCCAGAGCAGAAATACTCATCCCCGCAATACAAAAAAAGCGAATGAAAAGATCTATCCCTTTTCCGCGGTAATAAGCAACAAAGAGAGAGATAAATAGAGATAAAATTGTCGAAATAACGAATGCCGGAATAGTTAGAGTAAGCGAAGGATAGGCCCCTTGCTTAATCATATAAGTGATTTCCTGCTTCGTTGCCCATGAACGGCCAAAATCAAATGTGAATGCAGATTTCACTACATCCAGGTATTGCATAATAAGTGGCTTGTTAAGCCCTAACTGTTCACGTAGCTCTTCCATCTGTCTTGCAGTTGCATTTTTTCCGAGAAGAACCGCTGTCGGATCTCCAGCAACAACGTTGAAAAGAAGGAAGATAAGAAAACTTACCCCGAATAGAACAGGGATCAGATACAACAAACGGCGAATAATGTACTTGGTCATGTTAAAACTTCTTTCTTAACTCTTTTTTTACCTCAAGATCTACAGAGAGATATTGAGCTTGGTTATGATTAAATTCCATAAATTTATAATTCTTCACCCACGCTTGAGTGAGGTAAAACTTTGTTCTATGAAAACCGAATATCCAAGGAACCTCATGGGCGATCTTTTGGTTAAGGGCTTCATATTTTTGAGTTCGTTCAACTCCTTCATCTAACACCACTGCTTCTTCATACATTTTATCCACTTCAGGATTGCAATAGTTTGAACCATTTGATCCAGGAGCTTTATTAGGACAATAAACAAGTCCTAAAAAATTCTCAGCATCGGGATAATCAGCTCCCCAGGCCATGGTGTACATTTGGTGTTGTTTCTTAGTAACCTTATTTATTAATTCTGGCCAAGTATTCATACCAACATGAACCTTGACGCCAATTTTTTCCATAGACTTTGCAAAAAATTCAATCTGTTGTCTGGCAGTTGTCTCACTTCTAGTCTGCACAGTAATCTCTGGAAGTCCCTTACCCTCTGGAAATCCTGCTTCTGCTAAAAGTTTTTTACTGAGTTCTAAATTAAATTCAATGTAAGGGTTTTTAAAGTCTTTATTGAATCCACTCAATCCAGGAGGAATAATACTTTGAGCAATAACTCCTGTCCCTCGATAAAATAATTTATTGGCTTCTTCTCTATCATAAGCAAGAGACATGGCCCTGCGAACTCTTACATCTTTAAAAGTTTTGTCTTCGTTATTAAAAGCAAAAAAAGTGATGTCTAGTTGTGGAGATGAAATAAGCCTCATCCCTAAATTACGATACTCCCACTTCAAAGCTTTTTCTTCAGTAAGAGACTGAGCGATATGAGTGTCATCCATCTCAAGCAAATCAAACTTAGCTTTCTGCAACCCAAACCATTTAGGCTGAGACTCAACAACAGTGTGGACAATTATACGATCTACTAAAGGTAACTTTTTTCCTGCATCTGAAAGAAGCCCCTTTCTTTCGTCCCCTTCCTCCCCTTCAGATGGATAAAACTTTTCTCTGAAAGTTGGATTCTTCACATAGACGATTCTATTTGATTGGTCATATTTAGGGAGAATAAACGGGCCAGTTCCCACTGGATGATTGAGAAACTCTTTCCCAAAATGAGCGACGGCTTCTTTGGCAACAACATAACTATAAGGCATGGCCAAAGCGTAGAGGAACTGTGGATAAGGCTTTGTGAGTTTTACTTGAAAAGTATATTTGTCTAACGCCTTTAAGCCTTCGATAGCTTCATCATAATTAGTCTCTTCAAGTGCTGCATTTTTTGTTCGCCATTCATTAAGGCCTTTGACCTTTTGATCAAAAAGCCACCATCCCTTTGCCTGAAGTCTAGGATCAGCAAGACGTTTAATGGAATAAACAAAGTCTTCGGCCACAAGCTCTCTTCCCTTGCCTTCAGGGAAGGCTGGGGAATCGTGGAAAAGAACACCTGATTTGATTTTAAATGTATAAGTGAGGCCATCTTTACTGACCAGAGGATGGGCAGCGGCCAGATTAGGAATGAGTTCATAAGGACGCTTCAATGGATGAAACTCAAAAAGGCCTTCATAAACTTTTCCCACTTCTAAACCTGAGTAGCGATCGGAGGCCTGGATAGGATCAAATCCTGCAACTTTTTCTGGGGAGATCAAATGCAGTTTACGAACATCATAGCGATGCTCTTTACTGCAACTCAGTATCAATCCCAACATTAGAATCAGAAATGCAGAGCACTTCAGCATGGACGGACCCCATTACGCAAAACGTCACGTTTTTCTCATTTTAAATAGACTACATGATTATAAAAACAATGATTTCCTGACAAGTACGCTTTACTTAATTCTTAATAATTAGCTATTTATTCTTCCAAAAGAGCTCCAGAGAAAACAAATTCTCCTTACTTTTATCTTTTTTTAAGTAGAAATTTGTCCGTGAATAAGAATCATTTTCTAGATACATCGCACCAAACTCAACGAAATAATTTTCATTGATGTACTTTTTTACAAGGACTCCATCTTTAATCGGAGTTACCAAAAAAGTGACTTCATCTAATATACATTTCTCCTGATGACAGCGGGGACTCAAGCCAAGTCGCTGGGCCTCAACGAATCGTACTAAGCTACGAAGGTGTGCCATAATATTTTCTTCATCGAGTTCTTTGATCTTCGTTTGTTTTTTTATTTCCTGGTCAATCTGCATCTCAAGTTTTTGCATTTCTCCAGATGAAACTTTTTTATGAAGATCTTCAAAAACTAAAACTTCCTGGCCATGCATAGGAATGGTCAAGCTCAGTATCCAGTTTTTATCTCTAAAAACTGATTCAAACCGAAATAAATAGTTTTGATCAAAATAGCCAATTCTTCCCCGGCCCTCACCTTCAAGTTTGATAGGCTTAAGAGCATCCTTCGAAGAGGAAGGAGTCATGAGAGTGGAGCAGGCCGAAAAGAGAAGAATAAAAAAAGGGATGAAGTAATTCATCCCTCGATACTAATAGTTTACATTTAATAAGCAAATTCTAATTATTATCCTTACCCGAAGCAGGAAGACGATCCATTTCAATTCCCTCCATCACAGTGAGAATTTTCTGTCTCTCGTCATCATATTTGGCCTGGCTCAATGCTCGATCTATAAATGAGCGGGCCTTACGAAAATCTTTAAGTTCCTTATGGACAATGGCCAAGTGTTTTAGAATCTCAACATCCCCTGGTACTTGTTTAAAAGCGTAGTTGAGCTCTTTAAGGGCCTTATCAAAATCACCTATCGTGTAGTAGTACCATCCAAGTGAGTCACGAATGTATCCATCCGTTGGAGCGAGAGAAACTGCTTTCTGAATATACTCATAGGATTTATCAAGCTCGACCCCTCTCTCTAATAAAGAGTAACCAAGAAAATTCCAAGCATGAGCATTATTAGGATCTTTTTCTAAAATTTTTTCGATAAGTTGTACTGACTCTTCATACTTCTCAACTCGATTCAAGAGATTCGCGAGATAATAGATATGCTGGTCACTAAACTTCTTGTCATCTTTAGCAATCGTAAGGGCCAGAGAAGCCTCGTTGAATTGACCAAGGTTTTCAAAGTAGCTGGCCTTAACCACACTAAGTTCAACTCTAAAATCTTTAAGCTCTTCGATCTTTTTATTTACATGATCAATAAAAGCAGAGTGCCACTTTGATTTTGTCCCCTCTGTCTGAGCAAGATGAGAGAGCATATTGGCCACTTGCAGGGAGCTATCTGTATAAAGCCCACTTTGAGGCGTGATACGATTAAAATAATCAATAGAGCTCTCAAAGCTTTGAAGCTCTTGATAGATGGCCCCTAAATAATAAAGCACTTTATCTGATTCAGGAGCGGCTTTAAGAAGGTCTTTGAACATCCCTATGGCCTTAGGATATTGCTTAGTATCAGTATAAAGAACACCTAATTTAACTTTGAGATTGAGATTATCTGAATCAAGGTCGCTTAAAACTTCTGCGTAACCAATAACTTCTTCATATCTTTCCATAAGAAAAAGAGCATTCACTATTCGACTTAGAATCTCTCTATCTTTTGGGAACTTTTTTAAATGGGCCTGGTAAATACTGATGGATTTATTGAAGTTTTCTTTTTCTTCATACATTGACCCAAGAGCTGCTACCGATGCACCTAGTGAGGGCTGCTTTTTCAAAGAGGATTGATAAGAAGCCATGGCCTCTTTTCTCTTTCCTAAATCTTGATAAAGTTTTCCTAAATAAAAATCATACATCCCATTTTTAGGATTATTTCGAGAACAAGTCTGGAGCTGAGCTAATGCCTTATCAGTCTGTTTCTTTAGAACGTAGCCTTTACTTAAAAACACACAAGCATCTTCACTGTTTTTATTTAAAGCTAAAACTTGTTTATAAACTTCGATAGATTTATCTTCCTGATCCATACCGGTGTAAACGCCGGCAAGAATAAGTCCCACTCTCTCTTCTTTCTCTTTTGCCCATAATTCCTCTAGGACTTTTTGGGCGAGTTCCAGATCTCCACCTCTAATAAGTGAAATAGAATACTTCTTTTGAACGAAAGTATCATCTGGGACGAGATGATGAAGATGTTTAAACAGCTCAGAGGAAGTTGTGTAATCTCCAGTAAGAAGAGACATATTGGCCTTGAGAAAAATATCTGAAGCTAAATAAATTCCAGCAACTTTATCATTTTTAGCAGTGGCCACCACTCTCTCTAGACGAGAGCTTGCTAGGGAAAGGGCCTCTCTATTGATCTCATCATATTCAGCGGTCGTTAATTGAGGTGGAGTGGTTTGAATTCGATGGGCACAACTTACAAATAAAATCAGACCCGCAAGTGGTAAAAAGTTCAGTTTCATAGAATTCCTAGGCAAAATTGATCTCAAATCCTTTCAAGATCCTTTCTGTCCTATCGGGTTTTTCCTCCGGAATTCTTAGTTTTTCCCCCCTGAAACTGAAGCCTTTTACGCCCCCTGCAAATTGCAAGTAATTTATTGATTTTATTAACCTTTCACGGGGCGACATAGGTAGTTTTTACCTACTTGCGTAAAAAGTAAAATCTTAAGGTTTTTTTATGACTATCTGGGTTGACAGCATCGCTGGCTATTAGTAGAAACAGGCCAACTTGATAGCCGACCGAGATGGTGTGTATTTCTAGCAAGTTTCTTTACACACCGCCTCCTAAGGCTCGCAATAAAAACCATTTACCTACTGACCAATCACTAGGTTTTAACTAAAATTAGGGGAACAAAATGAAAGACGTACGTATCATCAAGCGTTACCAGAACCGCAAGCTCTACGACACTTTCCAAAGTTGTTACGTGACTCTAGAAGAGATCGCTCAAATTATTCGTGAAGGCCACGAGATCCAAGTGATCGACAACAAATCAAAAAATGACATCACTTATATGACTCAAATCCAGCTTCTATTTGATCAAGAGCGTAAATCTCTTAAGCCAGGTGATACAGAACTTCTTAAGCGTGTTGTACGTTCTGAAGAAGGTACTCTTACTGGTTATATCAAAATGCTTGAAGCTAAGCTTGATCTAAACTTTGAGACACCTGCTACTGAAGCTTTCCAACCAGCTTTTGTTGCAAACCTTAATTCTTCTATGGAAAATTCGCCTACTCTGAACTAATCTAGGTTCATGAGCAACACAAAATTTTTTATTCCACTCATGGCCCTCGTGGCCATGAGTTTTTCTCTCCCATCCCTCTCACAAGAAGAAAAAGCTTTTTCTCCTAAAATCCAGACGCAGGATACTGGTGCGGATCTTATTGATTCAACGCCTACTGCTCCTACTGTTGAAGAAAGAAAAGTAGAAAAAGAGTACCCAAGGACAAGTGCTCCAAGACGATTACAGCGTCACGGAATAGGAATTGGACTTGGCCAGACCTTCCTTATAGGAGGTTACGGGAAACATGGTGATAACAAAATCACCGCTGATCTTCTCTACAGTTACGCTGCCAGCTACTCTTTTGACCTTTTGGCCAATGCGCACTTTTCGCAACACAAAGATGAAGGCGATAAGATGAAGCTCATGGGTTTAAACGCAGGGATTAAGGCCCGTTTAGTTGAGTTTGATAATTTTTCTCCCTACGTCGTTGGGGGCTTAGGATTTTATGCTCCACAAGCGCGCCGTAGCACTCGCGGTAAGACTCAGTGGTCAGATCAAAAGCTCACTTTTGGTGTTAACTTTGGAGCAGGACTTGACCTTCGTCTCAATGATGAATGGGTCGTAGGAGTTCTAGGCCAA
>Ga0079224_100003182_pt1 | contig 20506 bp, 15 predicted proteins | sample Stecom2015_FD_80414 | JGI IMG/M metagenome (GOLD analysis project Ga0079224, IMG submission 80414) | Agricultural soil microbial communities from Utah to study Nitrogen management - Steer compost 2015 | ecosystem: Environmental > Terrestrial > Soil > Agricultural land | place: USA: Utah...
GCGTGGCAGCTGGTCGCCGCAGCTGCTGTTACCCCGATACGCGAGGGTGAAGCGCTGGCCCGCCGAGAGGCGGAGCTCCACGACCGCCGCGTTCTCGGAGACGCGCTCGATGCGGGGACGTCCGACCTTTGCGCGGAAATTGCCCTCCTTCTCGTAGCGGTCGCGGAGCGTGTCGAGCTCCCTTTCCAGTCGATCGAGGTCGAGAACGTCGCCGCGAGACAGGGCGAAGGCCTCCACGATCGCCCGATCGCCCCGCTCGCCCGAAAAGCGCAGCCGCGCGATCCGCGTGGGCTGGTGCGGCGTCACGTGGAAGTGGAGCGCCACGCTGTCGTCGCCCGCGTCCACCGCCGTTTGCACCTCGGCGCGCTCGTAGCCCGCGCGCGCGAGCACCTCGCGCAGCCGCAGCATCCCGTGCTCGATGAGGTCGTCGGCGTAGTCCATCCCCGGCGCGAGGTCGGTGAGGGCCGCCGGCTCGCGGCCGGCCAAAAAGGGCGCGCCCTCCACTCGCACCTCGCGCAGCAGCTTGCGGGGCACCAGCACGAACCGCAGGTGCACGCCACCCACGCGATCCTCGGCGTAGGCCTCGACGTTGGCGAAGCGACCGGTCCGATACAGGCGCTGCACCGAGCGGCGGATGTCCCGGCGCGACAGCGGCTCGCCCTCGCGCACCACGACCAGGTGGCGCAGATCCTCGAAGCTCGTCCCGTCGGTACCGAGAAGCTCGATGCGCAGGATGCGGGCCGTACCCCACACCGCCTCCTCCGGCTCGACCCCGACCTCTTGGGCCCGCGCCGCCACAGGCAGCAAGAGTCCGGCGGTGAGCAGCAGGCACGCGACGTGCGCGCGCGCCGCGCGGCGCACCATGCCCCCGCCGGACCGGCGCGGGAAGACGAGCGAGCGTGCGTGGGGGGCGCGCGCGCTCACTCCCACTCCCAGCGCAGCTTCAGGTCGATCCCGAGATCGCCGGAGCTGTAGCCGAGCGCCTCGTTCTGCCACGAGACCTGCGACGAGAGGTGATCGCTGACCCGCAGTTCGGCGGAGGCGCGCCTCCCCTTGGTCGTGGCGAAGGGCGTGGCGGCGGAGAGCTTGAGGCGGTCGGTGAAGACCTTCGCTTCGAAGACGGCCATCGGCTCCATCTGGCCGGTCAGTTCGGAGAACTGGCTGGTCACCGAGATATCGGGATCCATGAGCAGCGGCGTCCGCGGCAGCCACCGCTTCACGTGCTCGTCGAAGCCCGAAACGGTGAGGAGCGCATCGGCCGCGAGGCTGGCGCCCGAGAACGCCGTGCCGCCGCCCGAGTCGAGATCCTGCGACGTGACGCCGAAGGTCAGGAGCGTGAGGATGTCCGGCTGCGCCAAGGCCGGCTCCGACCGCAAATCCACCTGGTAGTCGCCGAGGCGCCCATAGGCATGGGCCGCGATGCGGTAGGTGCGGATCTCGGTTTCGGCGGTGATGTCGAAGACGGGATCGATGCGCTCGCGGTCGCGGAAGTCGACCATGCCGTTGGTCACGCGGTACTCGCTGCCGCGGAAGAGGGCGACGCCGTCGAGGATCTCCACCGAGCCCAAGAGGACCGGGCGCGCGTTCGTGCCGACCAGCCGCAGCCGGCCCCGCTCCCGCTCCGCCCCGCCGACGAAGCGCAGCCGCGCGCGCACGTGCTCGGTGTCCACGCGCATGTCGTCGCCGCCGACGAGGTCGATGTCGAAACGCACCCACTCCTTCACGTCCGCCGGCAGGCTCGTCTGCGCAGTCCTGCGGAAGTCGAGAATCATCTTCTCGATGTCCAAGTCCTGCAGCCAACGAAGCCGATCGATGGTGGCCTCCCCCGCGACCAGGACGCGCTCGCCCCAGGGTCCGGTGACGAAGACGCGGCCCGATGCGACCACGGGCCACTCCGCCGGCATGCGCCAAGACATCCCGCGCGCGGTCAGGACGAGGTCGAGCACGTCGGGCGCGATCCCCTTGAGGGAAACCGTGCCCTGCAAGCTCGCCGCGCCGCCGTTGAGGACCATGGCTGCGTCCTGCACCACGAGCTGGTTCTGGGAAAAGGCCAGACGCGCGGCGAGCGAGTGGACGGATACGGGCAGGTCGCGGTGGCGGAAGGAGCCGCGCTCGATCTCCGCCGAGCCCACGACCATCGGCCGCGCGGACCGCCCCATCACGCTCACCTTGACCGAGACGACGCCCGCGGGATGTTCGAGGTCCGGAAGGAAGGTGCCGATCAAGCGGGCGTCGAAGCTTCCCTGCGCCTGGAAGTCGAGCTGGTCGTCGATCGACCGGTTGCCGCTCAGGGAGAACGAGGTGTTTTCACCCTCGAGCTCGAGGCCGTGGAGGACGAAGGCCGGCCCCGAGAAGTCGAGGTGGACCTCGGTACGGCTCTGCACGCGGTAGTCGCCGATCGCCAGCACGAGTTCGTCCAGCGTGACGTTGCCGATGGAGGCGGCCACGTCCGCCAGCGTCCCGGTGGCGTTCGCCTGCCCGCGCAGCCTGCCGTCGAAGCGGGAGCCGCGCGGGAGGAAGTTTTCGAGGCGCGCCACGTCGAGAAGGAGCGTGGCGTCGAAGGGCAGGTCCTCGGCGAGGCGCACCGCCGCGCCGAGCCGGCCCGCGCCCACCACGGCACCGCGCACGATCACCCGATCGCCCTGCGTTTCGAGCGAGAGGTGCGTGTCCTGCAGCCGCACGCCGTGGGCGGCGAGCTTGCTTCCGCGCAGCGAGCCGCGCAGGTCGAGGGCGTCGATCGGCCCGGTGAGCGTCGCCTCGGCGCCGACCTCGCCGGCGAGGTCGGCCCATACGCCGAAGCTGCCGAGGAGGTCGCGGATGGGCATGCCTTCCGCGCGCAGGTTCGCTTGCACGCTCGGCGTCTCGCCCGCGGGGAAGCGCACCTCGCCCCAGACGTCGGTGCGCCCGCCGCTCCGCGCGAACGCGAGCTCCTCAACGGAAAGCCGCGTGATGTCGGGCAGGCGCACGCGCGCCTCCATCGCGTCGAAGGGCCGATCGAGCAGACGCACCTCGCGGGCGCGGACGACGCCCTCCGCCGCCAGGTTCGGCAGCGAGCCGGCGAAGCGCGCCTGGGCCGATTCGATGCGCCCGTCGAGGTGGTTCGCGAGCCAGTCGAGCGGAGCGAGCAGCGTCCGGGTCGCGCCCCACACCTCTCCGAGGCGCCCGCCCGGCAGCAGGGCGAGCTCCCCCTCGATGGCCGCGTTGCGCCCGAGCCGGAGATCGACCTCGCCGCGGTAGCGGGTGGATTCGCGCACGCCTTCGACCTCGGAAAAGTGCAGCTCCTCCTTGGAGGGCCGGGCCGTGACCTCGGCGCCCACCTTGCCCAGATCCGCCGACCAGAGGCGCGCATCGGAAAACTCGAAGCGCCCTTCGATGAGCGGATCCGGATAGGGCCCGCGGATCGTCGCCTCGAGCACGCCCTCCCCGCCCAGGGGGATGTCCGCCACGTGGCCCGCCACGTCGGTGAGCGCGAAGGACGGCGAGCGGACGTCGATGTCCAGGCCCCGCGCGTCCTCGAAGGCGAGGAAGGCGTCGATCTCGAGCTGGGTCTTCTGCCCGAAAGAGGCGATCGCCGAGGTGAAGGAGACGCCGTCTTCGGTGATGCGGACCCGGCCCTCCAGGCTGGCCGAACCGGGAACCTCGACCACCACCGTGCCCGCTTCGGCGTGCCAGGGAACGTTGCGCACGAAGAAGTCGTGGATGCGCAGGCTGCTCCGCCCTTCCAGAGCGAGGCCGCGCAGCGGGCCTTGCAGGGTGTGGGTGGAGTCGATCGCCATCACCACCGGCGTGTTCTTGACGGGAAGGCGGGCGAGCATCCGGTGGAAGGGCATGCGCTCGGTGCGCACCTGCAGGTTCGCGTGCATGCGCCCGCCGAGTTCGATCGCCCCCTGGACGACCGCCCTGCCCTCGTCGACCGGCCAGACCAGCTCCTCGATGTCGAGCCGACCGCCGGCGAGCCCCAGCCGCGCATGCAGCGCGCCCGGTGCCATGTCCTTCACGGTGAGCCCGCTGGCTTCGAGCTGGCCCTGTGCCCGCAGATCCCCCAGCGGTCCGGTCAGGGCCGCGTCGAGGCGGACCTCGCCGCCCACGTTGTCGACTTCGGGGAGGAAATGCGCGGCGAGCGGGCCCAGGCGCGCCTCGAGGGCGGCGCGCAGCGCGAGGCGCGGCGCGCAGAGATTGTCCACGCTCCCCTTCACGCGCAGCTCGCTCCCCAGCGCCCGTACCGCGAAGGAGTCCACCTCCGCCCGCTCGTCGCCAGGAAAGACGGCGAGCACCGCCTCGCTCCCTTCGATGGCGATCGGCGCCCCATCGCCGAGGTCCAGCGCGCCCTTGCCGACGTCGAGGCGGAGGCGCCGTCCCCGTCCGGCGGCGTAGACGTCCACGTCGACCTCCTCGAGCGTGAGGGTCCGACCCTCCGGCAGGTGGAGGGTGAGGTGGGCGTCCCGCAAGACCGCCTGGTCCAGCGGAAGCCCTTCGAGCGGTTCGAGGCAGGAGCCGGTCCGGACCTGCGGCGCGCCGTCGGGCTCGGCGCCGCTACCGGCGAGATCGAGGGTGAGGCGCGGTGCGTCGATCGCGAGGTAGGCGACGGCGTGGCCGCGGGCCGCCGCGAAGAGCGAGAAGCGGACCTCGACCTTCTCGGCCGAGAAGACCCCCTCTTCGCCACCGAAGCGGATGCCGGCGATCTGGATCTCCGTCCGCCAAGGATCGAAGCGGCAGCTCGCGAGGACGATGGGCTGGCCCAAGAAGCGCGAGGCCAGGGCGGCTCCCTGGGCGCAGAGGCGCCCGCCGGCCCACTCCGTGCGCAGGACCATGCCCACGGCCAGGTAGGTGCCGGCGATGAAGAACAGGAAGCGAAGCGCCCAGCGCGTCTTCACGAACTCGTCCTCTCGGGGGCCGAAGCGCGCGCCGCGCGCCCGGGCCTACTTGACGACCAGCGCCTCGAGGATCCGATCCACCTCCGTGAGATCGAGCGCACCGGGGCCGTCGGCCGGCTCGGGCGCCAGGCCCAAGGTGCGCGCCACGGTGTCCACCAGGGCCGCGTTCACGGTCCGCTCTCCGCCCAGGTATGCCTCGAGGAGCGCATTGTCGCAGAGAGTGTTGATGACCCGGGGCGTCCCTCCGCTGTGGTGGTGGATCCGATCGAGCGCGTGGGCGTCGAAGGGATTGTACATGGCCCCGGCGAGCTGGAGCCTGTGGAGGACATAGGCGCGCGCGGATTCGCGATCCAGCCGATCGAGGCGCACGCGGAGCGCCACGCGTTGGGCGAGGGGCGGGTCGAGGTGGATGTGCTGCTCGATCTCGGGGAGGCCGAAGAAGACGAAGTTGATGAGCTTCTGTCCGGGCACCTCGATGTTGAGCAGCCCCCGAACCTCCTCCATCACCTCCTGCGACTGCAGCATCTGCGCCTCGTCCACGAGCACCACCGCCTTGCGGCCCTGCTCGTGGATTTGCAGGAGGCGCTCGTAGACTTGGCCGAGCAATTCGAGCTTGTCCGGTGCGGGATCCTGCACCCCGATGGCGCGCGCCACGCGGCAAAGCAGCCACGCCCCGTCGATCCCCGAGTGGATGACCACCAGCAACGAGGCCTCGTAGCGATCCTCCGGCAGGCGCTCTAAGAGCCGGCGCGCGAGCGTGGTCTTCCCCTGGCCGATGCCACCGCTGAGGATGGCGAGCCCCCGCATGCCCTCGATCACGTGGAGGAGCCGGACCATCGCCCGCTCGTGCTGTGGGGAGCGGAAGTAGAAGCGCTCCGTGGGCGCGTTGGAGAAGGGCTCGTGGTGGAGGCCGAAGTGCTCGAGGTAGCTCACGGGACTCTCAGACGTATCCGACCTTCCCCTTGTTCACCGGGGAGTTGGCGGGGCCGGCCCCACCATCTTGCAGCCTTTCGAGCGCCGACGCGACCTCGCGGTAGTTCGGGTCCGCGCGGTGTACCTTGGTGAAGTACTCGAGGGCCTCCTCCCTCTTCCCCAAGCCCTCGTAGGCGCTTCCGATCTCGTAGTGCAGGGCGATGGCCGCGTCGGCGGTCACGCCGGCCGCGCCCAGTCCCGCCTTGAACCAGCGGATGGCCTCCTCGGGCTGGCCCAGCTCGAGGTGGCAGAGGCCGGCGGTGGTCAGGCAATCCACCTCGCGCCGCGTCCCGCGGCAGCCCTCGATGGCCTGCTGGAAGGCGCCGATGGCCTCCGCGAAGAGCCCCATCTCCTTGTAGGCGATGCCCAAGTTGTAGTGGGTCTCCGAGTCCTCCGGGCTGACCACCTGCGAGATGCCCTTCTTGAATTCCTCGAGGACCTCCTCGACCGAATACTGGAAGTCCGCCGGCGCCGCGGCGGCCGGGGCCTCCTCCTCCAGCCCGAGATCGCCGAGCAGCTCCTCGGCGAGGTCGAAGGTGCCTTCCTCCGCAGGCTGGACCGTGAGCGCCTTGGCGAAGGTGGGGCGCTCGGGCGCGGAACTCGGCTTCCGCTTCTCGGCCCGGTCGACCTCGTCCGCCTTCGCCGCTCGGGCGGGCTCCGGCCGAGGCGGGTGCACCGGTGTCGGCGCGGGCGCATCGGCAGCCGGCGGCGGTGCGGCGGGCGCGCGCAACGACCGGAGCTTTTCCTGCAGGTGCCGGACCCGCGGCTCGTTCGGCGCGCGGGCGTGCAGGTCGCGCAGGAGTTCCTCCGCCTCGTCCCACATCTCCTGGGAGAGGTAGAAGCGCGCCTCGTCGATCTCGGCGTCGAGGGAGGGATCTTCCTTCGCTTCCGCACGCGCCTCGACCGGCCCTTCCTTCGGCTCCTTGGCCGGGGCCGCGGGAGGCGGTTTTGCCTCCACCGGCAACGCCTCGAGCGGGACGTCGGCCACGGGTTCGTCCGCGGCCGGCTTGGGCTCGACGCTCACGTCGATGTCCAGGAGCGGCTCGTGGAAGGTCTCCTCGGCTTCGACGTCGAGCGCGGAGAGTTCGAGCGCCGCCTGGAGGGCCGAATCCTCCTCGACCGGGATGGCGGAGACCTCGCCCGGCTCGTCGGCCGGTGGGACGAGCGGCTCGTCGTCGAGCTGGTCCTCGTCGAGGCGGACGGCCATCACCACCTCGTCGGCGGCGCCGGGCGCCTCGTCGACGAGAATCAGCCCGGAGACGGACTCCATCTCGGCCGCGCCGCCGAGCGCCTCCACCTCGGCGTCGCCGGGGAACTCCGCGCGCAGCTTCTCGACGGCCTTGCTCGCGCGCTCCTCGTCGTGCGCCTTCCGGGCGAGGCGCACCACCTCGAACAGCCCCTTGCGCATCGCCTCCCGATCGCCGGTGGCCTCGGCGAGCCGGGCGGCCCGCTCCTGCACGTCGATCGAATCGGGGGCGACGGCGAGCAAGCTGCTCAGATGGCCCTGCGCCTTCGGATAGAGCTTGTACTTGAAGTAGACGTCGAACTCCGCCAGCAGCCGCGGGACGTCCTCCGGCCGCGCGGGAGGCGGCTGGGAGGGCTCGGGCTGCGGCACGTTGGCCTGGGCTGCGGGCGGCGGCGACGGCGGCGTTCGACGGGCGTCCGGCACCGGGACGGGCTCGGCCGGCGTGGCCGGCGTGGGCGTCGGCATCGGGGGCGGCGTGGGCTTTCGGGCCGCGGCGGTGGGCGCGGCTGCCGGTGCCGTTGCCGAGAGCGCCTCCCTCGCCGCCGGATCGTCCGGGGCGAAGCGGAGCACCTGCTTCCAGGCCTCCCTCTCCTCCCGCGCGCGACCCGCCTCCCGGTGCAGGCGCGCCATCTCCTTGTAGACCGAGGCGGCCTTGCGGGAATCCCCGAGCTCCTGGAAACCGCGGGCGAGGAGGGTCAGGGTCTCGATGGAGGAAGGCTCGACCTTGAAGGCGATCTGGAGGCGGGCCAACGCCTTGCGCGCCTCGCCCTCGTCGAGGTGGATCTTCGCCACCTTGCGTGCGAGCGCCGGATCGGGCGCATCGCCCTGCAGCAGGCGCTCGGCCACGCGGAGAAATTCGTCGCTCCGGCCACTCTTCTCGAGCTGCTGGAGCGAAAGCTCGAGTTGGCGGCGTCCCTCCGTCTCATCGCCCTGGGCGAGCAGGAGCTCCCCGAGCCGCGCGCGGCCCAGCGCGTTCTCGGGATCCAGGTCGAGCATCTTCCGGAGGACGGCGGTCGTCTCGGCGGTCCGGCCCTCCCGCTCGTAGGTCGCGACCACGAGCTGGAGCTGGGACATCGCGTCGCGCAGTAGACCGAGCTGTTGGTAGAGCTCCGCGAGGCGCTGGTGCGCCTCGGCGGTGGGCGCGAGCTTGAGGACCTGCTTGTAGACGGCCACCGCCTTCAGGAAGAAGCCCTGGTTGGCGTAGCACTCGGCCGCCTTCTCCAGCGCGCGGGCCGCCGCCTCGTCCTCCCCCTTCTTCTGGTAGAGGCTGCCGATCCGCAGGAGGGCACGGACCTCGTTCGGGTCGATCTGGACCAGCCGCTCGTACTCGGCGATGGCGCGGTCGATCTGACCCTTTTGCTCCAAGCGGGTCGCCGTCTGGAAGATCTTGTTCTTGTCCATCGAGGCGCTCGCGCTCGTCGCCCATTCGCCTCCGAAGGCCGGAGCCGATCGGATGCCCGGGGCATCCCCCCCGAGCCTGGAATTCAGGCCCGAGGGCGCAGACTAGGTAGTCCCCCTGGAAAGTCAAGAAGTCGCATCGGACCGCGCGGCGGCAACGACCCGCCACGCCCGAGCCGTCCCCGGGCCCGCATCACATCTCGTGTCCGCTCGCACGACCCTTGGAATCAGGGCGTTTCTTCGATGCCCCGCCGCACGCTGCCTTGCCCCTGCAGGATGCGCTCGACGATGCGCGTGTCGTACTGGCCCTCGAGGAATTCGGGCCAGCCGAGGACCTTCTTGTGGAAGGCGACGTTCGTACGGATTCCCTCGACCACCATCTCTTCGAGGGCGCGACGCCCGCGCGCGATCGCCTCCTCGCGGCTCGCACCGTAGACGATCAGCTTGGCGATGAGCGAGTCGTAGTGCGGCTGGACGCGGTACTGCTCGTAGGCCGCGGCATCCACGCGCACGCCGAAGCCGCCCGGGACGTGGAATCCCGTGATCGTTCCCGGCGAGGGAGCGAAGGTCACGGGGTCCTCGGCGTTGATCCGGAACTCGATCGCGTGCCCGCGGAAGGCGATGTCCTTCTGATTGAGGCGGAGCTTCTCGCCCGCGGCCACCCGGATCTGCTCCTTGACCAGGTCGACACCCGTGATCGCCTCGGTGATCGGGTGCTCGACCTGGATCCGGGTGTTCATCTCCATGAAGTAGAAGTTGCCCTTCTCGTCCAGGAGGAACTCGAGCGTCCCCACGCTGTCGTAGCCGAGCTTCTTCATGGCCTCGACGGCCAGCTTGCCCATCTTCTCGCGCAGCTTGGCGTCGATGGCCGGGGACGGCGCCTCCTCGACGAGCTTCTGGTGCCGCCGCTGGACCGAGCACTCGCGCTCGCCGAGGTGGAGGACCTTGCCGTGCTTGTCGGCGAGAATCTGGATCTCGATGTGGCGGGGCTTTTCCACGTAGCGCTCGATGTACATCGAGCCGTCGCCGAAGGCCGCCACCGCCTCCGCGCTCGCCGTGTTGAAGGCCTGGGCGATCATCGCCGGGTCGCGGACGATCTTCATGCCGCGCCCGCCGCCGCCGGCCGCCGCCTTGAGGATGACGGGATAGCCGATCTTCTTGGCCATCTCCGCCGCCTCCTTGGCGTCCTGGAGCGCGCTCTTGCTCCCCGGCAGAAGGGGCAGACCCGCCTCGGCCGCCACCTCGCGGGCCCTCACCTTGTTGCCCATCATGCGGATGAGCTCGGGCTTGGGCCCGATCCAGGTGAGACCGCAGCTCTGCACCACCTCGGCGAAGTCGGCGTTCTCCGAGAGAAAGCCGTAGCCCGGGTGGATCGCGTCCGCGCCGGAGATCTCCGCGGCGGAGAGGATGGCCGGGACGTCGAGGTAGCTCTGCTTCGAGGGAGGCGGACCGACGCAGATCGCCTGGTCGGCGAAGCGAACGTGCAGCGCCTCCGCATCCGCGGTGGAGTGGATCGCCACCGTGCGGATGCCCAGCTCCTGGCAGGCGCGAATGATGCGCAGTGCGATTTCGCCCCGGTTGGCGATGAGCACCTTCTTGATCACGGAGCTTCCCTAGACGATGCGGAACAGCGGCTGGCCGAACTCCACCGGCTCGCCGTTCTCCACCAAGATTTCCGCGATCGTGCCGGAGACCTCGGCCTCGATCTCGTTCATGAGCTTCATCGCCTCGACGATGCAAAGGGTCTGCCCCTTCTGCACCGTCTGGCCCACCTCCACGAACGGAGGGGACTCGGGCGAGGGAGCCCTGTAGAACGTGCCGACGAAGGGCGAGGTGACGATGTGGCCCGGCTTCTCGGTCGGAGCGGGCGCGGCCGCAGCGGGAGCCGGGGCCGGCGCGGCGGCGGCTTCGACGGTGACGACGGGTGCGGCGGCGGTCGCCACGACCGCCTCCTTGCCGCGGCGAATGGTCAACCGCTCGCCGTCGCCCTCGTACTCGAAGCGGGTGATGTCGGATTTTTCGAGCGCCTCGATGATCGCCCTGATCTTCTCAACGTCCACGAGGGCCTCCTTATACCCGAGTCAGGTACTCGCCGGTGCGGGTGTCGACCTTGATCGTATCGCCCTCGTTGACGAACAGCGGAACCTGGACGACGAGACCGGTCTCGAGCTCGGCGGGCTTGAGCGCGCCGGAGACGGTGTCTCCCCGCACACCGGGATCGCACTTGACGATCTCGAGTTCCATCGTGTTGGGCAGCGTCACGCCGATCGCCTTGCCCCGGTAGAAGAGGATGTGGACCTCCGTGTTCTCCTTGAGGAAGTTCTTCGCGTTGCCGAGCACGTCCTCGGGGAGGAAGGTCTGGTCGTAGGTCTTCTGGTCCATGAAGTGGTAGTCCGACCCCTCCTTGTAGAGGAACTGCATCGGACGCTCCTCGAGGTCGGGACGGTTGAACTTCTCGCCGGACCGGAAGTTCTTCTCCAGGACGTGGCCCGTGATGAGCGACTTGTACTTGGTGCGAACGAAGGCGCCACCCTTGCCGGGCTTCACGTGCTGGAACTCGACGATCTCGTAGGGATGATCGTCGATCTCGATCTTCAAGCCATTGCGAAACTCGCTGGTATCGATGACGTCGGCCATGATCAGGAATGCCTCTCGGAGGGCGGCGCCTCCGTCTCAGAGTTCCTCGAGGAGCTTGGGTGCCGTCACGCGCAGGAGGTACCTACCTTTGCCGAAGTTCCCGTCCGGCTCCAGCGCGAGGAACAGAAAGTAGTTCTCGTCGATCGGCCGCAGGAGAGCGACGAGCTTCTCGGTGCGAAGCGTCATCTCCTCCAGGGCCCCGCTGCCCAGCGAGCCGGCCGCTCGCCGCACCTGATCGAAGAGAGCCGAGTACTCCACGAGGAGCGTGTCGGTGTCCAGGCCTTCGGCCTTGGGTGCGAGGGTGTCGACGGCGATGCCGTCGAATCCCATCACGCACGCCAGGACCGCCCCTTCGACCTGGCAAACCTCTTCGAGGCGCTCACGAAATGCCACGGCACACCTCTCTTCCAACGGCGCCGGCTCCGCTCGGACGAGCCGAGGTCGTCTCCGTGTGGCGCTCGTGGTGGGCGCGCGCAAGGTATTCGAGCCGGAGCCGACTCGTCAAGGCTGCGGCCCTCCCGCAGCACGGCCGAAAAGCCCTCCGCATCCACCCACCGGCGACGCGGGCCGCGGGACGCCCAGCGCCCTCAGCCTCCCTGGTTCTCGACCTCGACGCAGGCGATTCCGTCCGGCTGCGCGTACGCCATCGCGCACGCGGCCGTCATGACCTGGCCCGGGGGGCAGCCCAAACAATCCCGGCAGACGTGGACCGTATGGGAAAGCTCGTTGGACTCCACGCGCGTACCGTTCATGGTCTCGCCAAAGAAGCGCAGGCGCAGCCGAAGCTCCTTCACCTCCCCCTCCGCGTTCGAGAACTGACGGTTGAGGATCTTGGCCTCCCGCGCGCGCAGGGGCGTCACGTGGGTCCAGTACGAGCCGTTCGGCTCGATGACCACGCCCGTGACCGGGATCTCGATGGGATCGGGAAGGCCCAACCACCCTTCCCCCTCGAAGGCGACCCGGAGGGAGCGCACCGTGATGCGGTGGGTTTCCACGCGCCCGACCTCGGGGTTCGCCATACCGACGAGTTCGTTGCGCAGATGCACGAAGACGTTCAACGGTACGCCGTACTCCCCGGCGATCGCCACGTCGTAGGTCGAGGAACTCGTCGGGTTCTCCACGTAGGTGCACCCCTCTTCCTCGGCCTTCAGGCCGTGGAAGCCGATGAGCATCAGACCGGAGATCTCGTCGCCGGAGCAGCCGACCCACGAGATCAGCGCGAGAAGAGCTAGCAGGCGCTTGTGCATGATCGTTTCCCTTGTCCTCAGCCGCCCGCCACCAGGGCCGCCTCACGGTTGACGATGGTGGGGCTGATGAAGATGAGGAGCTCGGTCCGCTCGTCGCTGGCCGCGCGGCTCTTGAAGAACCACCCCAGCACCGGGATGTCGCCGAGCAGCGGGATCTGCGCCACCGATTCCGAGGTACGGCGGGTGTAGATGCCGCCGATCACGGTGGTGTCGCCGTCCTTGACGAGCACCTCGGTCTCCGCCTCGCGCTTGGTGATGGCGGGTTGGCCGTTGGCGCCCCGGATGTTCTCGCTCGGCTGGTTGTTCGAAGCGCGGATCTTCATGAGGATCGAGCCGTCCGAGGTCACGTGGGGCGTGACGCGGAGCTCGAGCTTGGCCTCCACGAAGACCGTGTTCACGCCCGCCGCAGACACCTGCGAGAAGGGGATCGACACGCCCTGCCCGATCACGGCCTCGCGGTTGTCGAGCGTGGTGACCCGCGGCGCCGAGACCGTCTTGAGCAGACCCTTGGTCTCGAGGGCCGAGAGGCGCAGGTTGAGCTGCGCGGCGCCACCGGCCGAGCCGAAGTTGAAGCCCACCGCACCACCGGAGCTCTCACCCACGCCGGCGGGGAAGCTCACCGCCCAGTTCGGCTGCGCCGGGATGGCGCCGCCCGCGCCGACGTTCCCCGGCACGGCACCCGCCCCGCCGATGTTGTTCGGGAAGGCCAGGCCGGTGGCGTTGCCGCTCGCCTGGCTCGCGGTGAAGTTACCGCCCCACTGGATGCCCAGCTCGCGGCTGAAGTTGGTGGAGGTCTCCACGATGCGCGAGGAGATGAGCACCTGCGGCGTCTGCGTATCCAGACTGCGGATCAGCGCCTGGGCGCGGGCGATGACGTCCGCCACGTCCTTGACGATGAGCGTATTCGTGCGGGCGTCCACGGTGAGCGAGCCGCGCTTGGAGAGCAGGTCGCGGACCTTGGGCGCCACCTCGCTGGCGAGCGCGTAGTTCACCGGGAGGATCCGCACCACGAGCGGCTGCGCGATCTCCAGGGCCTCCTGCGCCTTGGCCGCGGCCTCCCGCTCCGCCTGGAGCTTGTCGAGCGGCGCGATGCGGATGATGTTGCCCTCGACCTCCTTGCCGAGGCCCTTGGAGCGCAGGATGAGGTCGAGCGCCTGGTCCCAGGGAACGTTGCGCAGACGGATGGTGACGGTCCCCTTCACGTCGTCCGCGACGATGATGTTCTTCTTGGAGACCTCCGCGATCACCCGCAGGAGGTTGTGGATGTCGATGTCCTTGAACTCGAAGCTCACCCGCGTGCCGGTGTAGCGGCTGCGCGGCCCCGTCTCCGCCGCGGCGCGCGTCACCCGGCCGGCCTCGTCCACGATGGTGGCGTCCGCCTTCCCCGTGAAGCGCCAGGCGAGGGTGCTCCCCTCCAATCGCACCTCGTCCTTGGCCTCCTCGGCCAACGTGACGACCACGCGAACCACGCCGTCCGCGCCGTCCTGGAAGGAGGCCACCGTGCGCACCGGTCCCGCGAAGGCGGTGGTGTCGAGCGAGCGGACGAGCTTGCGCGGCAGCTCGGCGTCGCGGAGCGTGAGGACGCGGGTGCGCGCGTCCGGACGCTCCACCTCGTATCGGGCCTTGCCGGTGAGCTTCACCTCGACCTGCTGGCTCGGCCCCTCGCCCTGGAAGGCGACGTCGAGCACGCGGGCGCGCGCCTTCGCCGGAGCGGCCGGAGCCGCCGGCGCACTCGCCGCGACCGCGGGCGCGGCGATTTGCCCGCCTTCGAAGAAAATCGAGACACGGTCCCCGGAGACGTCCAGTCGGTACTTCGGTAGCACATCGCCCCGCACGTCGAAGACCACGCGCACGCGATCCGGGTGCACGCCGAAGCGCACGCCGGAGAGCACGCCGTCGGCGAGCTGCTTCGACGCGGGCGCCTTGCCGACGCCGATGAGATCCAGGGCGAGCCGCGGAGGATTGGCCAGCTCGATCCGCTCGTAGGCGCGCAGCCCACCGTCGAGCACGAGGGTCACGTCCGTGCCCTTCGCGCCGGCCGCGACCTGCAGGTCGCGCACCGCCTTGGCGTTGCCCTGCGCATCCACGGCGACGCGCTCGCGATCGAGCACGTTGGCGTCGCCACCCTGGGCGAAGGCGCCCGAGACCGGCGCGAAACCGAGAGCGAAGGCGGCGCCGAGGGCGATCATCTTGTGTGCATGCATCACGTTGCTCCGTAGGACCTCGTCGGCACGGCGCGAAAGCCGACGAACGACATCATTCCAAGCTCGGTACGCCATCTTCGGTCACCATGAGGCCATCTTCGGGCGCCATGAGGTTGACGGGCTCCTTCTCCGCCGCGCTGCGACCGCTTCCACGCAACTCGATTTCGGTTTCTGCGGCGACGACCTCGCCCGTCCCCAGACGGCGATACTCGGTCACGATGATTCGATCCCGCAAGATTTCGGTCACTTTTCCATTGCGCTTGCCGATCGAGGTGCCACGCCGCACGGTGTGTCCGTTGCCCTGCGGGTCTTCGACCATCGCGATCGGGTTGGCCATTCCGGAGATCACGGCCACGAGGCGGAGCTGCTCGAGATCCCAGTTGCACAGCGGCCCGCAGAGCGGATCGGGTGCGAGCGTCGTCGCCGGCTGAATGCGATCGAGGTAGGAGCGGAACGGATCCCGCTTGCCCACCGGCGAGTAGACGTACTCCTCTTCCTGGGCCGCGGTCTCCTCGGTCGGCTCTTCCTTTTTCTTGTCTTTCGTTGCTGCGGGCTTGCCCTTACCACCCGAAGCTCCTTTCGGAGCCGTGGGCCAGCCGCACGCCACGAAGGCGAGACACGCCAACACGACGAACCATCGATGCATCATCGCCGACCTCGCCGGTTCTTGTTGCCCTTGGCGGCCGACTTCTTCGCCTCCATCTCCTCTTGATTGAGGAAACGGAAGGTGGTTGCCGTGAAATCCGCCGCAAGGACGACGCGATCGTTGCGCATGGTGGGATTGGCGAGCTGGATGCCGGAGACGTTCACGATGCGCTTCATCCGTCCCACCTCGTCCAGGAAGCTGACGATTTCGTGGTAGCTCCCGCTGACCTTCATCCGTACGGGGATGCGCGCGTAGAACTCGTCCTTCGATTCGGCGTGGGGCTCGATGGTCACGATCTGCAGCTCCGCCTGCGTCCCGAGCTCGTGGAGCTGCCGCAGGAGATCGTCGATGGCCGCCTCCTGCGGAAGTTCGGTGAGCGCCTCGGCGAGCTTCGCTTCCAGCTCGGCCTTCTCGCGACGGTACTCGTTGAGGTTGTTCGCGATCTGCTGCTTGTCGATGTATTCGCCCTCGAGCTTGCGGCGCCGATTTTCGAGCTTGACGGTCTCACTGCGCGCCGGGTGGACCAAGAAGTACCAGCTCCCCAAGGTCATCAGCGCCGACAGCCCCGCGACAACGCCGATCTTCAGGGGCCACGAGGCCTTCAAGATCTGGTGGATCAGCCTATCCATGCTTCCTCGCCGGGATGCATCGATCCCTCGCGGCGCCCGCCCTCAGGCGGTGTAGTCCACGCCGCAATCCAGTTCGAACTCGATGTAGCTGACGTCCTTCCCCTGCTTCTGGACCGAGCGCTTCAGCTTCGGATCCTTGAAGTAGGGGCTCTCCTTGAGTGCGCTGAGGAAGTCCGCGAGATCCTCGTTGGTGACGGCGCCCCCACGAAGGAGCAGCTTCCCATCCTTCTCCCGGAAGGCGATGAGCCAGGTCCGTTCCGGCATGATGACCGCGAGGTTGTCGAGGGCCTTGACCGGTCCCGTGCGCGCCTTGCGCAGATCGCGCAACACGCCGAGCTTGAGCTCGATGGCTTCCTTCTCCTTGGCGATGTCGCGCACCTCGGAGATCACCTTGTCGAGCTGGGCGATGTCCGACTCGAGGCGCTTCACCTGGGACCGCTTGGTCTCGAGGGTACTCGAAACGGTCGAGTACCAGGACCAGTTGCCCGCACCGACGCCGACCAGCACGAGCAGAAAGAGGACGATCTGCTTCTGCCCGAGCTCCCACTTCTTCGTCTGCTCGACCGGGAGGAGATTGATCCGAATCATGGCGTCCCTACACCTCCTCCCGCCGCAGGGCGAGACCGACGGCCACCGCCGCCATGGGCCCCACGTCATCCAGGTACGCGAGGTCGAAACGCTTGGAGTCGACGTTCAGGCCGGCGAAGGGATTGAAGACCTCCACCGGTGCACCGGAGCGATCGGAGATCATCCGCTGCAGGGAGGGGACCTTCGCCGTACCGCCGGAGAGGTAGATCTTGTCGAACCGACCGTTGATCGGATTGGCGTAGAAGTCGAGCGAGCGCTGGATCTCGCCGGCGATCTGGCCGGCCACGCGAGCGATCACCCGCTCCACCTCGTGGGGGACGATGGCATCCGCGTCCTCGCCGACTCGGCCACCGACCTTGAGCGCCTCGGCCTCCTCGTAGGAGATACCGAGATCCTTCTGGATCTCCTCGGTGATCAGATTGCCCCCGACCGTGACGTCGCGGACGAAGGCGGTCACCCCCTGCGAAATGATGTTGATGCTCGTGACCGAAGCACCGACGTTGATCACCGCCACGGTGGAGTTCCCGTCGAAGCCGTGCACCATCTCCACGGCGTTTTGCGCGGCGATGCCGTCCACGTCCACCACCACGGCCTTCAGCCCCGCCTCCGCGAGCACCATGGCGTAATCGGTGATCACGTCCTTCTTCGCAGCGACGAGGAGGATGTCCATCTGCCCGTCGCCCACGTCCTGGAGGATCTCCGCGTCGGCATAGAGGCCGTCGGCCTGGGTGCCGATGTAGCTCTCGAGATCCCAGCGCAGGCTGTCCGCGAGCTCCTTCTTGCTCATCTTCGGGACGGAGAGCTTCTTGATGTTCACCGCGCGGCCGCTCACCCCAGTGGCGACCTCCTTGCGGCGAATGCGTTGCGACGAGATCAGACTCTCGATCGCCTCGACCACCGCCGCGGAGTCCATCAGGCTTCCGTCGACGATCGCCTCGGGGGGAAGGGGGGCCATGCCGAAGGCCTCGAGGCGGTAGCCCTTCCTCGACTCCTTCAGCATCACCATCTTGATCGAGCTCGACCCGATGTCGATGCCGAGTGCCAGCTTGCCCTTGCTCATGCGCGTCCCGAAAGGCCAGGGGCCCGTCGCACGATCGAAGCCCCTACGGCGTTACGGCGCGCATCGTAGCATCGCACCCGAGACCGGCAAATTTTCTAACGAAAGAGGCCGAGGTACCAGTCGAGAAGAGCCGGGCCGAAAAAGAGGAACTCCGCCGCTCCCAGGGAGAGGAAGGGGCCGAAGGGCAGCGCACCGGCGGGCGGCTCCCACGCGTCGAGTTCCTCGTCGCCCGTGGGGCGCGGCGGCGGAGCGGCGGTCGCCCTCCCCTCCCGGCGGGCGAAGGCCATGAGCACGAGGCCGGCGATCGCGCCCTGCAACGAGGCGAGCAACGCCACCGGCAGAAGCGCACGCAGTCCGAGCCACGCGCCGATCATCGCAAAGAGCCAGACGTCGCCGCCGCCGATCGCCTCCTTCTTCAAGAGTCGCTCCGCCACCCAGCCGAGCAGCACGAAGGAGGCGAAGCCCGCGAGCGCGCCGAGCACCGACGAGAGAAGCCCCGGACCGCCCGGAAGCCACGAGACCCCCACCCCGATCGCGATGAAGGGGATCGTGATCACCCGCGGAAGGAGCCAGTGATCGAGATCGATGTAGGTGAGCGCGAGGAGCGCCGCGAGGAAGGCGAAGGCGGCAACGGCCCACGGACCGAGGCCGAAATGCCGCAGGCAAGCCAGCGCGAGGAGCCCCGACGCGAGTTCGACGAGGGGATAGCGGGGCGAGATCGGCTGCTTGCATCCTGCGCAGCGCCCCCGCAGGAAAAGCCACGAGAGGATCGGAACGTTCTCGTACCAGCGGATGGGCCGCTTGCAGCGCGGGCAGCGCGAGCGCGGCCTCACCACGGACTCGCCGCGCGGGACGCGCGCGATCACCACGTTCAGAAAGGAGCCGACGACCGCCCCGAAGACGAAGGCGAAGACCGCTGCGAACCAGCCGGGCATGGTGGGCGTTCCATCATGCGGGCGCCCGTCGATCAATCGAAATCCGCCACCTCGCCCGCCACGTCCCGGAGCGAGCCGAGGTAGACGCTTTCGAGATCCGCCTGAATGCGCCGCAGTCGCGCCTCGGCCGCACGGAGCACCGCGCGCGGGTATTGGGACGCGAGGTTCTCCCGCTCTTGCGGATCGACGGAGAGGTCGTAGACCTCCATCTGGTCGAGGTCGTAGTGGTCGATGAATTTCAGGTCGCCGATCCGCAGCGCGATGCAGCGCCGGCGGAACCAGCACGAGCTGACGACGTACTGGTGGCCGCGCGGCTCGAGCAGGCTCACCCCGGGCAGGCTGCCCTCCCACTCCGCGTCGATCAGCTCGAGGATCGTCGGCACGATGTCCACCTGGTGCCGCAATCCGGCGAGGCGGCCGGGTGGGAGGGCATCGTCGGCGCCGTAGAGGATGAGGGGGACCCGGATGCCCTCCTCGTAGAGGACGATGTTGTGGCCCCACATGTCGTGCTCGTTGAAGCCTTCGCCGTGGTCGCCGACGATGACGAAGAGGGCGTTCGGGAGGCGCTCTTTCACCTGGGCCACGATCTCGCCCACCGCCTCGTCGACGTGGCGCACCGCCTTCAAGTAATCCTCCCACCGGGCCAATCCCCTTGGCGGCGGCTCGCCGGGAACCTGGTAGGGGTGGTGGCTGACGCTGGTGAGCAGCGCGAGAAAGAGCGGCCGATCGTCCTCCTCTTCGGCCCACTCCACGGCCGGCGCGATCAGCGCCCGCTCGTCCATGCCGAGGTAACCCACCTCCTCGCCCTCGAGATCCTCGCGCATCTTCCACGCCTGAAAGCCCATGTTGCGCACGAGGCCGATGCGGTCCTCGAACGAGCCGTCGGCGGTCTGGGCATAACGCGTGCGATACCCGAGCTCCCCGAGCAAGCGGGGAAGGCAGGCCAGCGGCAAGCCGCCCTCCTGTGCCTCCTCGATCGGTAGGTTGAGGCGGGGGAAGGCCCCGCAGAGGATCCCGACCAGCGCCTTCGAGGTGTGGATGACGCTCGAGTAGGCGTTCTCGACGAGCACGCCCTCCCGCGCGAGCCGATCGAGCGCGGGCGTGGCGCTGTCCTCGGGAAAGCCGCGGTAGGCCCCCAGCGCGTCGGCACGGAAGCTCTCGAGGATGATGAAGACGATGTCCCTCGGCCGCCGCGCCTCGGTGGTGAAGGTCGGCCGTGCGTAGGGACCGAAGCCTTGGATGTCCGAGGCCGCCCCCTCGCCGCCCGTGAGCATGTGGTCGAGGACCTCCTCCGGGACCTCGATGCGCACGGGCCGGTCGACGAAGATGAGCGCGGCCAGGGCCAAGAGGAGGACCTCCGCCGAGGCGAGCATGCCGCCCTCCCCCGCCCGGCCGGACCGGCTTACGGCCCACGCGCCGAGCACCGCCACGAGCGCGAGCGCGATCGAGCCGAAGAACTGGAGGTCGAAGCCCTCCTCCACGATCCCGCCCATCGCACCGGCGTAGCGGAGGGCATACACCACCAGATCCACGTTCAGGCGCGTGCCGGTGGAGAGGAAGTAGCGGTGGTCCATCACCGCGAAAACGAGGAAAACCAGGTGGGAGAAGGCCACCAGCGCCGTCCAGCCCTCGGCGCGGCGCCGGAAGAAGGGCAACGAGGCGACGAGGAGGAGGACGCCTTCGAGGGCGAGGAGGACGCCGACCACGGGCAGCATGCCCTCGGCCAGATCGAAGACGTCCAGCGAGATGAGCCTCGGCGCCGCCTCGCGCATGCGGAAGACGAAGACGACCAGGGCCGTCAACAGGCCGAAGATCGCAGCCGTCCTGCGGCGGTCCACCCGCTCTGCCATCCCCTGGAGTTCCAAGGCTCCTCCTTCGCGCATCCTACGCGACGGCTCGCTCGGCTCCCCGGGGACGGGCCAACCCCGATTCCTGGGCGCGGCGGACGAAGAGATCCTCGAGGGATTCTCGGTGGCGCGCCACCGAGACGATCCGCGCCCCCGCCGCGGCCAGCGCCGCCACCGCCCGGTCTGCCTCCGCCTCCTCCGCGAAGGTCAGCGCCAGCCCCGA
>Ga0079224_100003183_pt1 | contig 20502 bp, 16 predicted proteins | sample Stecom2015_FD_80414 | JGI IMG/M metagenome (GOLD analysis project Ga0079224, IMG submission 80414) | Agricultural soil microbial communities from Utah to study Nitrogen management - Steer compost 2015 | ecosystem: Environmental > Terrestrial > Soil > Agricultural land | place: USA: Utah...
GCTGATGCTCGCGTGGAAGATCGCTCCGGCGCTGGCCACCGGCAACACCGTGGTGCTCAAGCCCGCGGAGACCACTCCGCTGACCGCGCTGCTGTTCGCCGAGGTGTGCCAGCAGGCCGACCTCCCGCCCGGCGTGGTCAACATCATCACCGGCGCGGGCGCCACCGGGCAGGCGCTGGTCGGCCACGAGGGCGTGGACAAGGTGGCGTTCACCGGCTCGACCGCGGTGGGCAAGGCGATCGCCCGCACCATCGCCGGGACGCGCAAGAAGGCCACCCTGGAGCTGGGCGGCAAGGCGGCCAACATCGTCTTCGACGACGCGCCGCTCGACCAGGCCGTCGAGGGCATCGTCAACGGCATCTTCTTCAACCAGGGCCACGTGTGCTGCGCCGGGTCCCGCCTGCTGGTGCAGGAGTCGATCGCCGAGGAGGTCGAGGCCAAGCTGAAGTCGCGGCTGGCCACCCTGCGCGTCGGCGACCCGCTGGACAAGAACACCGACATCGGCGCGATCAACTCGCGCGAACAGCTGGACCGGATCACCGAGCTGGCCGCGGTCGGTGAGGCCGAGGGCGCGATCCGCTGGGCGCCGGAGTGCGAGCTCCCGGCCAACGGGTTCTGGTTCCGGCCGACCGTGTTCACCGGCGTCAGCCAGACCCACCGCATCGCCCAGGAGGAGATCTTCGGCCCGGTGCTGTCCGTGCTGACGTTCCGCACCCCCGGCGAGGCGGTCGCCAAGGCCAACAACACGCCATACGGCCTGTCCGCGGGGATCTGGACCGAGAAGGGCTCCCGCATCCTGTGGATGGCCGACCAGCTCAAGGCCGGTGTGGTGTGGGCCAACACCTTCAACAAGTTCGACCCGGCCAGCCCGTTCGGCGGCTACAAGGAGTCGGGCTACGGCCGCGAGGGCGGCCGGCACGGGCTGTCCGCCTACGTCACGACGGGAGCGACCAAGTGAGCACGACGACGCGCAAGCCGGCGGCCCCCTCCCGGGTGGACGTCCGCAAGACCTACAAGCTCTACATCGGCGGCAAGTTCCCGCGCAGCGAGTCGGGCCGCTCCTACGAGGTCTTCAGCTCCGGCCGCTCGCCCAGGTTCCTGGCCAACGCGGCACAGGGCTCGCGCAAGGACGCCCGGGACGCCGTCGTCGCCGCCCGCAAGGCGGTATCGGGCTGGGCCGGGGCGACGGCCTACAACCGCGGGCAGGTGCTCTACCGCGTCGCCGAGGTGATGGAGTCGCGCCGGGCGCAGTTCGTCGCCGAGGTGCAGGCCGCCGAGGGACTGACCGCCGCGCGCGCCGAGGCCAACGTGTCCGCCGCCATCGACCGCTGGGTCTGGTATGCCGGGTGGTCCGACAAGTTCGCGCAGGTCCTGGGCGGTCTCAACCCCGTCGCCGGACCGTTCTTCAACATCTCCGCGCCCGAGCCGACCGGTGTGGTGGCCGCCCTCGCCCCGCAGGCCTCGTCACTGCTGGGCCTGGTCTCCGTCGTCGCGCCGATCATCGTGTCGGGCAACACCGCGGTCGTGCTGGCCTCCCAGGAGCGCCCCGTGCCGGCGATCACCCTGGCGGAGGCGCTGGCCACCTCCGACGTCCCCGGTGGTGTCGTCAACATCATCACCGGCCACACGGCGGAGGTGGCACCGTGGCTGGCATCGCACCGTGACGTCAACGCGATCGACCTGACCGGCGCCGCCGACGTCGACGGCCTGGCGTGGGGCGACCTGGAGACGGCTGCCGCGGAGAATCTCAAGCGGGTGCTGCGCCCGGGCGGCTCCGGGGCCACCGCCGTCGAGCCCGACTTCGCCGTCGAGCCGGGTCTGGAGCGCATCGAGGCGTTCCTGGAGACCAAGACCGTCTGGCACCCGAAAGGCACCTGAGGCGAGGTCCGGCGATGACGCGCTTCGCGATCGATGCGCCGACGGCGCTCCGGCTCGTTCGCGACGGTGCCGACCCCGGCGAGCACCAGCTCGTGGGCACCGCGAGCCTGCGCTCGGAGGTGCTGTCCCTCCTCTATCAGCAGCACGGGGAGCTGGCGACCTCCGAGAGCCACGCGTTGCTCGACCGGTTGGCGGGGCTGAAGATGCGTCTGCTGGGCGATCGGGTGTCCCGTCGCGAGGCCTGGCGCATCGCCCGCGAGCTGGAGCTGGACGACACCCAGCCGGCTGAGCTGATCGCCGTGGCGCGGTTGCAGGCAGACGTGCTCGTCACCGACGATGAGGAGCTGCGCAGGCTCACCCCAGGTCAGGTGGAGGTCGTCGGCTGGGCCGAGCTCGCGGCCGCGCTCGCCTGAGGCCTCATCCGCCCTCCGCCTGAGCCCTCCCCGTCGCCGGAAAACGGGTTGGCCGCACCTCGGCACGCCCGTACACTCACACGCATGTGGACCTCCTGAAGCCGCCCTGCCGCCCGCGCGCGCTCCGTCGCCGCGCGTCGCGGTCCACCGCCGCCCAGGAGTCCCATGACCCACCCGACCCCACTGCAGACCTCCGACGTCTCCGGCGCCGCACACCTGCGCGTCGACGGGATCTCGAGGTCGTTCCCGGACCGACGCGTCCTGACCGACGTCTCGTTCACCGTCTCCTCCGGTGAGATCGCCTGCCTCATCGGGGAGAACGGCTCGGGCAAGTCGACCCTCCTGCGCATCGCGGCCGGGCTCGACGAGCCGGATGCAGGGTCCGTCACGGCGCCTGGGGCGGTCGGGCTGTTCCACCAGGAGCCGCCCTTCCCCCTGGACCTCACGATCACGCAAGTGCTCGAGGACGCGACCGCACCGGTCCGGGCGCTCGCGCAGCTGGTCGAGGCCGAGGGCCAGGCGATGGCCGAGGGCGCGCCGGGCGCGGACCGGCGCCTGCACGCCGCGATCGACGCCGCCGAGCGACACCACGCCTGGGACCTGGATCACCGCGTCGACCGCGTGGTCCACGGCCTGGGTCTCGGCGGGCTGGCGCGGGACCGGCGCGGGCGTGAGCTCTCGGGCGGGCAGGTGTCCCGGCTCTCCCTCGCCTGGCTGTTGCTGCGCTCCCCCGACACGCTGCTGCTCGACGAGCCCACCAACCACCTGGACGACGCGGCCACCGAGACCCTCGTCGAGCTCCTGCGCGGGTGGTCCGGGCCGGTCCTCATCGCGAGCCACGACCGGGCGTTCCTGGACGAGGTGGCCGACACCCTCCTCGACCTGGACCCGGCTCCCCTGCCCTACGCCAGCGTCCGGCAGGACGCCGACTCCCCCGGCTCAGGGTTCGGCGTGACACGGTTCACCGGCAGCTACACGGCCTACCTGGAGCACCGCGGGGCGGAGCGCGAACGGTGGGTGCGGCGGTTCCGCGACGAGCAGTCCGAGCTGGCCCGGCTGCGGCAGCGGGTCCGCGACGACCACACGGTCGGCCACCCGGGTCGTCCGCCCCGGACCGAGGGCAGGGCCGCCAAGAAGTTCTATGCCGACCGCAACGCCAAGGTCGTGGCCCGGCGGGTCAATGACGCCAGCACGGCGCTGGACCGGCTCGAGCAGGAACAGGTGCGCAAGCCACCGGCGCGGCTGCGGTTCGTGGGGCTGCGCAGTATGGCGGAGGCACCCGGGCCGTCCCAGGTCGCGCCCGGGCCGGTGCTCACCGCGACCGGCGTTGCGGTGGCCGGCCGGCTCGCCCGGACCACGCTGACGCTGGGTGCCCGCGACCGGCTGCTGGTCACCGGACCCAACGGGTCCGGCAAGTCCACCCTGCTCGAGGTCCTCGCCGGGCACCTGCTGCCGGACCAGGGGTCACTCACCAGGCCGCATCGTCTGCGCGTCGCCCTGCTCAGCCAGGAGCCGCTTCCGCGGGACCCGTCGCAGGCCGCCCGGGACGCGTATGCCGATGCGGTCGGGCGCGACCGCGCCGAGCACACGCCGCTCGCCACCTTCGGGCTTCTCGCCGGGCGGGACGCCGGGAGGCCGGTGGGATCGCTCAGCGTCGGTCAGCGGCGCCGCCTCGACCTTGCCGTCCTGCTCGCCGACCCGCCGGATGTGCTGCTCCTCGACGAGCCGACCAACCACCTCTCGCTGCTCGTGGTGTCCGAGCTCGAGCGCTCGCTCCCCGACTTCCCGGGCGCGGTGGTCGTCGCGAGTCACGACCGCTGGCTGCGCGCGGGCTGGCCCGGGGCCCGCCTGGACCTGGGCGACGGCGTGTCGTGCGGGTCAGGCGATGCGGTCGATGATCAGCGGCGTCGGTGAGTATGCCGATCCGTCCGTGATCTCCCAGGCACCCGCCAGTGCCTCCTGCGCCCGGGCGAACCGCTCAGGGGTGTCGGTGTGCAGCGTCACGAGTGGCTGCCCGGCGCGCACGGTGTCGCCCGGCTTGGCGTGCATCTCCACCCCGGCGGCGGCCTGGACGGGGTCCTCCCGTCGGGCGCGGCCCGCGCCGAGGCGCCACGCGGCCACGCCGACCTGCATCGCGTCCAGACGGGTCAGCACCCCGTCGGACTCGGCCGTCACCTGTTCGGTCTCCTGCGCCACGGGCAGGTCGGCGTCCGGGTCACCGTCCTGGGCCGCGATCATCGCGCGCCAGACGTCCATCGCCCGTCCGTCGTTGAGGGCCGCCGCCGGGTCGACGTCGTCCTTGCCCGCTGCGGCCAGCATCTCGCGGGCCAGTGCGACGGTCAGCTCGACAACGTCAGCGGGGCCGCCGCCGGCCAGCACCTCGACGCTCTCGCGGACCTCCATCCCGTTGCCCGCGGTGAGCCCCAACGGGGTCGACATGTCGGTCAGCAGGGCCACCGTGCGCACGCCGGCGTCCGTGCCCAGCTCGACCATCGTGCGCGCCAGCTCGCCGGCCTGCGCGACGTCCTTCATGAACGCCCCGGAGCCGGCCTTGACGTCGAGCACCAGTGCGCCGGTGCCCTCGGCGATCTTCTTGCTCATGATCGAGGAGGCGATGAGCGGGATCGCCTCGACCGTGCCGGTGACGTCGCGCAGGGCGTAGAGGCGCTTGTCCGCGGGGGCGAGCCCCGACCCCGCGGCGCAGATCACCGCACCGACCTCCTCGAGCTGGCGGAGCATCTCGTCGTTGGACAGCTCGGCCCGCCACCCCGGGATGGCCTCGAGCTTGTCGAGCGTGCCGCCGGTGTGGCCCAGGCCCCTGCCGGAGAGCTGCGGCACCGCCACGCCGCAGGCCGCCACGAGCGGCGCGAGCGGGAGCGTGATCTTGTCGCCCACGCCACCGGTCGAGTGCTTGTCCGCCGTCGGACGGCTCAGCGAGCTGAAGTCCATCCGCTCGCCCGACGCGATCATCGCCATCGTCCAGTCGCTGATCTCCCGGCGGTCCATCCCGTTGAGCAGGATGGCCATCGCCAGCGCGGACATCTGCTCCTCCGCGATGACGCCCCGCGTGTAGGCGTCCACGGTCCAGGCGATCTGCTCGCTGGACAGCTGCTGCCGGTCCCTCTTGGTCCGGATGATGTCGACGGCGTCAAAGGATTCGCTCACGCCCCCATCCAACAGCACTCGCAGCAACGCCGTGCAGTGCCCTCAACGCGCGAGGGTGCCGCGGTCCCAGAGGACCACGGCACCCTCGGTGTCAGGACGGACGGTCAGGCGGCGACGACGCCGAAGCCCCCGGTCCAGGGGATGCGCTCGCTCGCCGCCAGGGTCAGCTGCAGGAAGCCCACGGCCTCCATCTCACGGGCCCTCTTCAGGGAGCCTGCGTCGACCGCCTTGAGGCCACCCGCCTGGACGATGCCGGCCAGGGCGGCCTTGGCGTCAGTGTCGTCCCCCGCGATGAGCACCGTAGTGGTGAGCGAACCGACGACACCGGCGGACAGGGTGCCCGCGAAGGTGGTGTTGAACGCCTTGAGCACCTGCGACGCCGGAAGCTGCTGGGCGATCTGCTGGACCGCCGAGCTGTCGGCCGGGACGACCAGCGAGTCGAAGGTCTCGAAGTTCAGCGGGTTGGTGATGTCGACGACGATCCTGCCGTCGAACTGGCCGGCGCGCTGGGCGAGGATGTCGGCCACAGCCGGGTAGGGCACGGCCAGGACGACGATGTCTCCGGTGATGGGCTGGTCGGCGTCGGACCGCCCGAGCAGCTCGACGGTGTTGCCGCCGTTGGTCACGATGCCGGCGATGGCCGATCCCATGTTGCCGGTTCCGATGATGGATACGTGGGTCATTGCGAGGTCCCTTCGATTGGTTGTTACCTGAAGTAACTACGGACAATCTATAGTTGTTCCCACAACCATTCTGCTATGCTGTGAGGATGACCACGCGATGGCTGGACGAGGACGAGCTGCGGATCTGGGTGCGGATGGTCGCGGTCCTTGAGCTGCTCCCCGCCCGTCTCGACTCGCACCTTCGTCGCGTGGCGCAGCTGACCTACTTCGACTACTACGTGCTGGCCATGCTCTCCGAGGCTCCGGAGCGCACCCTCCGCATGAGCACCCTGGCCACCAGCACCAACGCCACCCTCCCCCGGCTCTCGCACGTGGTCCGGCGGCTCGAGGAGCGGGGTCTGCTGGTGCGGTCCCAGGCAGTTGACGACAAGCGCGCGACGAACGCCCAGCTGACGGACGCCGGCTGGCGCAAGGTCGTCGCGACGGCCCCACTGCACGTGGAGCAGGTGCGCGAGCTCGTCTTCGATGCGCTGGCGCCGGATCAGGTCACGGAGCTCGGCAGGATCACCAAGGCGCTCCTAGCGGTGCTCGACCCCGAGGGCCTGATGAGCGCCCCCTACGCGGGCCGCGGCCCCGACGACAGTGACTGACCGCTGTCCAAGGTGTGCGATCCTGTGCCGGTGAATCTCGCCCAGGCCATGAAGCAGATCGTCCCCGCCGTGCAGCAGCTCAAGCGCCGCTCCCTGAGCCAGCCGGGCGGCGAGACCACCATGTCACCGGCACTGATCGCGCTGCGCGACGACCGGGTGATCGCCGTGGTCCAGGCACCGCGACTCGCCGCGGTGACGTCGTGCGCCCATACGCTCGCGATCGGCCTGGCTCCGCAGATGCTGGTGCTGGCCGCTCAGGTGAACCTCCCCGGGCGCGACGCCAGCGACGACCTGCCCGCGCAGGAGCAGGGTGAGGCGATCGCCTACACACTGTTCAGCTCAGACAAGGAAGCCAGTCTCGCGGTGCAGCGCTACCGCGTGCGCGACGGCCAGGTCTCCTTCGGGCCGCCCGAGCGCGGGCGGCCGGACGACCGCACGCTGATGGATGAGCTGGCCCGTGCGATGGCCCAGGCACCGCTGGACCCCGCCAAGGTGGCCCGCAAGGAGGACCAGCCCATCGAGACCGACGTGCAGCCGAGCGCGCCGACATTTATCCCGCAGGGCGAGGGGCGCATCGCGATCGATGCCGGGACGGTGAAGGCGGCCTACGGTACGGTCCGCGGCATCGGCGGGACGGCATTGTTCCTGGCAGCCGACGGGGCGCACGCCACCAAGATGCTGGCAGCCGGGCTCCCGCAGGAGTGCCTGCTCAGCTGATCACCCGGCCGGCCGTCTTCCGAGAGCTCGCCAGGTCGGTCAGCGCTGAAGATCCTGCGGACCGAACGCCTGCGGCAGGACCTGCGCCATCGGCAGGACCCCCTCAGGGGTGGCCAGCTGGCACTTCGGGCCGCCGTGCTCCCAGATGAGCTGGCGGCACCGGCCGCACGGCATGATCAACTCACCGGCATGGTTCACGCAGGCCACCGCGACGAGCGCACCACCACCGGTCGCGATGAGCTCCGAGACCATCCCGCACTCAGCGCACAGCGTGACGCCGTAGGCGGCGTTCTCGACGTTGCAGCCACCGACGACTCGCCCGTCGTCCACCAGCCCGGCCACCCCCACGGGGTAGCCGGAGTAGGGCGCGTAGGCGCGACGCATCAGCTCCGCGGCCCTGGCCTGCAGCTGTGCCCAGTCGACGTCCATCTGGTCGGACCTCACTTGGTGTAGGGGATGCCTTCGGCTGCCGGCGCACGTACCCGGCCGACGAGTCCCGCGACGGCGAAGATCGTGATCACGTAGGGCAGCATCAGCAACAGCTGCGAGGGCATCGGAGAGCCGATGCTACTCAGCACGTTGACGAGGTTCTTCGAGAAGCCGAACATGAGCGCCGCCACGAGGGCACCCATGGGGTTCCACTTCCCGAGGATCATCGCGGCGAGGGCGATGAAGCCGTTGCCGGCGGACATCTCCCGGCCGAAGGCAAGTCCGCTGCCGACGGTGAAGAACGCGCCACCGAGTCCGGCGACCGCCCCACCCAGGATCGTGTTCCACACCCGGCGCTTGTTGACGTGGATTCCCACCGTGTCGGCGGCTCGCGGGTGCTCCCCGACGGCCCGCGTGCGCAGACCCCAACGGCTGCGGAACAGCATGAACTGCAGGACGATCACCGTGATGTACATCAGGTAGACCAGGATCGTCTGGCGGAACAGCACGGGTCCGAGGATCGGGATCTGGCTGAGGACCGGGATCTCGATGACACCCAGCGGCTGGCGAGCGTTCCAGGTCGCGCGGTCATCGGCCAGCACGGTGGAGAAGAAGAAGCTGGTCAGGCCAAGCACCAGGGTGTTGAGCACGACACCGATGATGATCTGGTTGACCTCGTACTTCACTGCGAACCACGCCAGGAGCCCACCGATCATTGCGCCGGCGATGGGGGCGGCCACCAGGCCGAGGTAGGGCGCGGTGAAGAACGAGGCGACAACTGCTGCCGCGAACGCCCCGAAGAGCAGCTGTCCCTCGATGGCGATGTTGATGATGCCTGATCGCTCACAGATGACGCCGGACATGGCCCCGAAGATCAGGGGCACGGACAGCGCGAGCGCACCAGCGAGCAACGACGTCACGGGGATCACCGACGTCTTCCCCGCGCCGGCCCAGGTGAGGAAGGCCAACACGAAGGCCAGCAGGACAACGATGTGCAGCCAGGCAGGGAGCTCTCGACGGCTCCGGGCCCGCTGGTAGGCGTAGACCGTCGCAGCGACGAGCACGGCTGTGAGCAACAGCACCATCATCAGCGAGGGAAGGCTGAAGTTCGGGATGGTGAACCACTGGTCGCCGTAGCGCGACTGGAAGGTCGTCGTCTGGCCCCACGCGCCGTCCCGGACGATCAGGGTCCCGGCCAGCCCCAGCAGCGAAAGGAGCGCCAGGACGGCATAGGTGATGGGCCAGCGGTAGCTGACCTTGCCCAGCACCTCCGCGCTCTTGGGGAGGTCGTCCGATGGCGTGCCGGCGGTCACCGGGATGACGGGCGCGCTCACGCTGCGGCCTCCTTCGTTGCTGCGGCCCGCCGAGGGGGCGCATCGGGATCAGGCAGCCGGAAGATCGCGCGGACCAGCGGCGGGGCCGCGATCAGCAGGACGATCACGGACTGGACGACGAGGACGATGTCGATCGGGGTCGAGGTGATGGACTGCATCAGGGTGCCTCCGGCCTGAAGCGCACCGAAGAGCAGCCCGGCGAGTAAGGTGCCCAGCGGCTTGGACCGTCCGAGCAGCGCGACCGTGATCGCGTCGAAGCCGTAGGAGGCAGCCACCCCCGCGGTCAGCGAGCCCCGGTCGATCAGCACCTGTGAGGTGGCCGCGAGTCCGGCCAGCGCGCCGGCGATCACCAGCGTCAGCACGGTGACGCGGCCCACCGACATACCCGCTGTGCGGGCGGCGTGCGGGTTGGCCCCCGAGGCCCGGATCTCGAAGCCGATCGTGGAGCGCTCCAGCAGCCACCACACAAAGATCGTGGCGGCGATGGCGACCACGAAGCCCCAGTGCAGGCGGAAGGTGTTGCCCGGGACCAGGAAGTCGGGGATCAGCCGCGGGAACTCGGCGTTGGGGCCGACCTGCGGGCTGCGCTGGCCGGTGCCGCTCGGGTTGAACGGACCGCTGGCCAGGATGTAACTGACGAGGTAGACCGCGATCCAGTTGAGCATGATCGTCACGATCACCTCGTTGGCTCCCGTCCGGGCCTTCAGGATGCCCGGGATGAACCCCCAGAGGGCGCCGCCCAGGGCGCCACCCAGCACCGCCAGGAACAGGTGCAGCACCGGGGGCAGGTCCCAGGCGAACCCGACGTAGGCCGCGAAGATCGCGCCGATGATGATCTGTCCCTGGGCACCGATGTTGAACAGGCCCGCCCGGAACCCGACGGCGATGCCGAGCGCCGCGAGGATCAGCGGCGTGGCGAACGTCAGGGACTCGGTGATGGGACGGATCTGCCGCTCGAACTCCTCGGCACGGAAGTCGAAGATGGCGCCACGGAACAGCGCGACGTAGGCGTCGCTGACCGCTGTCCAGGCCGCGCCGAAGAAGTCTCCAGGGGCGTTGAACACGTATCCGAGGGAGGCCATGACGTCCTCGTCGGCGATGGCGATCAGCACACCGCCCAGGGCCAGCGCGATGACAATCGCCAGGAACGAGATCGCGACATCTCCACCGACGATCTGCCGCAGCACCTGCGAGCCGGAACGGTCGTCCGGTGCTGCGTCAGCGGGAGGGCCGGGCCGGGAAGCGTCCGGGTCCTCGACAGGCTTCTCGGGCCCCGGGGTCCCTGGGGTGGGCTGCGTCACGAGAGGTCCTTTCCGTCGGCAGCAGCATCGGCCTCAGCGAGACGCGACTGGTGGGTTGCCGCCTGCGCCACGGCGTCCTCGTGCGGCACACCGGCCATCATCAGACCCAGCACGTCGCGGCTGATGCCGCCCGGCCCTGCCTCCGCGGCGTCGATGATGCCGACGATGCGTCCCCGATACATCACCGCGACCCGGTCGGCGAGGGCTAGCACCTCGTCCAGCTCGGTCGAGACGATCAGGACGGGAGTCTGCCGGTCGCGCTCGGCGACGATCCGGTTGTGCACGAACTCGATGGACCCGACGTCCAGGCCGCGGGTGGGCTGGGAGGCGACGAGAAGCCGCAGCGGGCGCGACATCTCGCGGGCCAGCACAACCTTCTGGGCGTTGCCACCCGAGAGCGTCGAGAGCGGATCCTGGATGTCGGTCAACCGGACGTCGAACTCCTCGGTGCGCTTCACCGCGTTCTCGGCCACCTTCGCGGGTGACATCGACAGTCCCTTGGCGAAGGGTTCGGTGTCGTAGATGTCGAGGATGAGGTTCTCGGCGATCGAGAAGCTCGACACCACACCGTCGGTGGAGCGGTCCTCGGGAACGAACCCGATCCCGACGCGGAGCCGGTCCCGCACGGACATGCCCCGCAGCTCCTTGCCGTCCAGCTTGATGGAGCCGGCGGTGGCCTCCTCCAGGCCGAGGATCACCTCCGCGAGCTCGGTCTGCCCGTTGCCCTGCACCCCGGCGATGGCCAGGATCTCGCCGCACTTGACCTCGAAGCTGAGTCGGTCGACGCACATCGTGCCGCCGTGGAGCACGGTCAGGTCCGAGACCACCAGCCCGTTCTCTCCCGGCTGGGCCGGCCCCTTGTCGACCGCGAGGCTGACGGACCGACCGACCATCATGGACGCCAGCTCCGTCTCGGTCGAGTCCGGACTCGCCTGGCCGACGACCTTGCCGCGCCGGATCACGGTGATGCGGTCGGCGATGGCGCGGACCTCACGCAGCTTGTGGGTGATGAAGACGATCGAGGTCCCTGCAGCCTTCAGCTCGCCCATGATGCCGATCAGCGTGTCGGTCTCCTGCGGCGTGAGCACCGCGGTGGGCTCGTCCAGGATGAGCACCTTCGCGTCCCGCGACAGCGCCTTGATGATCTCCACCCGCTGCTGCACACCGACGGGGAGGTTCTCGATGTAGGCGTCCGGATCGACGTCGAAGCCGAACCGCTCGGAGATCTCCACGACCTTCCGGCGGGCCTCCTCGAGGTCCAGGATGCCGCCGCGGCCGGTCGGCTCGTAGCCGAGCGCCACCGACTCCACCACGGTGAAGACCGGCACCAGCATGAAGTGCTGGTGGACCATCCCGATGCCGGCGCGCACCGCGTCACCCGGACCGTCGAAGTCGACCACCTGGTCGTCGAGCAGGATCTGCCCGCCGTCGGGGTCGTAGAAGCCGTAGAGCACGTTCATCAACGTGCTCTTGCCGGCGCCGTTCTCCCCCAGCAGAGCGTGGATCTCACCGGGCTCGACCACCAGGTCGATGTGGTCGTTGGCCACCAGGGATCCGAACACCTTGGTGATGCCACGCAGTTCGAGCTTCATCGCTCCTCGGCTTCGTCAGTTGCTTGGTCCGGACACCGTAGCGGCCCAGCCAGGACCGGCTGGGCCGCTACGTCGGAGTGGCGGCTTATCGCGCTTCCGGTCAGTGCATCACGGGGAGTTCGGCGACTCGATCACGAGGTCACCGGAGATGATCTGCTCCTCGTACTCCGCGAGCTTGTCCTTCAGCTCCTGCGCGACCTCGCTCTCGAAGTCGTGGAACTCAGCCAGGCTGACGCCACCGTTCTCGAGGGTGCCGACGTAGGGCTCGTTGGAGAAGGATCCGGCGACGGTCTCCTCGATCGCGCCGTGCACGGCCGGGCCCATGTGCTTGAGCACCGAGGTGAGGATGATGTCGCCGTACTCAGTGGTCTCGTAGCCGTCCGAGTCGACCCAGATCAGCTTGGTGTCGGTGCCCTCGGCAACCGAGGCGGTGCCCAGCCCGACCGGGCCGGCGACCGGCATGATGATGTCCGCGCCCTGGGAGATGAACTGCTCGCCGAGCGAGGCGCCCTGCGTCTGGTCGTCGAAGCTACCGGCAAACGAGCCGTTCTGAGCTTCCTTGTCCCAGCCGAGCAGCTCGACCTCGGCGCTGTTGTCCTCGTTGTACTTGTCGATCCCGTCGGAGAAGCCGTCCATGAAGATCTGGACCGAGGGGATCGGCAGCCCGCCGTAGGTGGCCACGGTGCCCGACTCGGACATGCCAGCGGCGAGGTAGCCGGCCAGGAAGGCGGCCTCAGCCGTGTTGAACAGGATCGGCTTGCCGTTCTCGACCTCGACCGGAGCGAAGTTCTCGTCGGAGAAGCCGGAGTCGACCAGACCGAAGTTGGTGTCCGGGTTTGCCTCGGCGGCAGCCTGGATGGCGTCCTCGAGAAGGAAGCCGGCACCGATCACGAAGTCACAGTCCTGCTGGACCATCGCGTCGATGTTGGGGCCGAACTCGGCGTCGGAGTTGGACTCGGCCTCCGCCGTCTCGATGCCCAGCTCCTCCTCGGCACTCAGCAGACCGGAGTAGGCCGCCTGGTTGAACGACTGGTCGTCGAAGCCTCCGGCGTCCGAGATCATGCACGCCTTGAAGTCCGAGTTGTCCTCACCGCCCGCGGCAGCGCTAGCGGTGCTGTTGTCGTTGTCGGCGGTCTCGGTGTCGTCCGAGGGCGCTTCACCGCACGCAGCGAGCACCATGACTGCGGCCGCACTGGCGGCGGCGATATTGAACACCCTCACGGGGTACTCCTTAGAGTTTGGGGACGTAGCACGCAGATGGTATCCCGGCAAACGGAGGGCAAGTACCGCAGGGTAGCCAGATCGTCAGAAGGTGACGAATTCGTGACCTTCGCAGTCTGAGGATGATTTGGCGGTAGCCCCACCGTTCATTCTCAGTCACAGGAATGTCTGCCAAGCCGCGCCCGTAGTCCGCCTCCGACGGGTCGGAAAGCCGGTCAGATGAGCCCGTCCGGACCCACCGAGCTGAGCGCCGCCGCCGCGAGGAACTTGGCTCCGATCAGCACCGACTCCTCGTCCACGACGAGGTCGCCCTGGTGCAGCTCGTGCGTCAGCCCGCCGGGTGTCCGGGTGCCGAGCCGGGCCATCGCGCCCGGCACCTCGGTGAGCAGCCAGCCGAGATCCTCGCCGCCGAGAGACTGTCTGGTGGGCACGATGGCGGTCGGGCCGAGCACCGCGCCCACCGCGGCCGTCATCGCGGCGACGGCCGACGCGTCGTTGTCCACGGGCGGCACTCCCTGCACATGGCGGACCTCGGCCTTGACGGCGTAGGGGCTGCAGACCGCGTGGACGATCTCCTCGATCAGCGGTCCCGTGGTGGCCCAGGTCTCGGAGTCGAGCATCCGCAACGTGCCGACGCACTCACCACGGGACGGGATGACGTTGGCCACGGTGCCGGAGCGGACCGCGCCCCACACGAGGGCGGTGCCCGAGCGCGGGTCCATCCGACGCGACAGCGCGGCCGGGACGTCGGTGATCACCTTGCCCAACGCATAGATGAGGTCCTGCGTCAGGTGCGGCCGCGAGGTGTGCCCGCCCCGACCCGTCAGCGTGACGTGCACCGAGTCGGAGGCAGCCGTGATCGGCCCCACCTTCAGACCGATCGTCCCGACGTCGATCGAGGGGTCGCAGTGGACCGCGAGGACCCGGTCGACGCCCTCCATCCAGCCGCCCTCGACGACCGCGTGCGCACCGCCGGGGATCGACTCCTCAGCGGGCTGGAAGATCAGGCGCACACCGACCGACATACGCTCCAGCCGGTCCTGGATCGCGGCCAGGGCCAGGCCGGCCGCCAGCACCGCCGCCGTGTGGACGTCGTGGCCACAGGCGTGGCAGACACCCTGCTGGCGCGAGGCGAACGACAGCCCGGTCTCCTCGTCGATGGGCAGCGCGTCGAGGTCGGCCCGCAACGCGATCCGCACCCGTGGCTCCGCCGCCCCCAGGTCGGCGATCGCCCCACTGCCGGGCAGGGCCCGAACCACGACGCCCTCGGCCTCGAGCCGCTCGATCACGACGGCGGTCGTGCGGTGCTCCTGCCAGGAGACCTCTGGGTGGGCGTGCAGGTCACGACGCAGCTCGAGGACCTCGTCCCGACGCTTCTCCACCGCCGCCGCGACCTCCTCGATGAGGGTGTCGGTCGTCGGGACGGGTGCGGAAGCTGGTGTGGTGTCGTGCAAGGTCACGCGTTTCATCGGTCCTGTGTTGTCTTGAGGGGTGCGGGGTCAGGCTACCCCGCCGACGGGGTCCGGACGGCTCAGAAGTGCTCGTTGGGCACGTACTGCCCCCACACCTCGCGCAGCGCGTCCGCCACCTCACCACCGGTGGCCCGCAGTCGCAGCGCCTCCCGAAGCGGCACCAGCACGTTGTCGGTGGAGGCCGCCGCGGCCCGGACGGCATCCAGGGCCCGGGCGACTCCGTCACCGTCCCGCTCGGCGCGCAGCCGCTCCAGCCGCTCCCGCTGCGCCGCCTCGATGGACGGGTCGACACGAAGCGGCTCGTAGGGCTCCTCCTCAGAGGAGACGAACTTGTTGACCCCGACGACGACGCGCTCACCGGAGTCGATCTCCAGGGCCGTGTCGTATGCCGCGCGCTCGATCTCGCCCTTCTGGAACCCCTCCTCGATGGCCCCGACCGCGCCGCCCCGGTCCTCGACGGCCTGGATCAGCGTGAGCGCCTCCTCCTCGATCTCGTTGGTCATCGCCTCGACGACGTAGGAGCCCGCGAACGGGTCGACGGTCTTGGTCACGTCGGTCTCGTAGGCCAGCACCTGCTGCGTGCGCAGGGCGAGACGGGCCGCCTTGGTCGTGGGCAGGGCGATGGCCTCGTCGTAGGAGTTGGTGTGCAGCGACTGCGTGCCACCGAGGACGGCACCCAACCCCTGCAGCGCGACACGCACCAGGTTGACCTGCGGCTGCTGGGCGGTCAGCTGCACACCCGCTGTCTGCGTGTGGAACCGCAGCATCATCGACTTGGGATTCTTGGCGCCGAACTCCTCCTTCATGATCCGGGCCCAGATGCGGCGGGCGGCACGGAACTTGGCGACCTCCTCCAGCAGCGTGGTGCGGGCGACGAAGAAGAACGAGAGCCGGGGAGCGAAGTCATCCACCTCCAGACCAGCCGCCTTGGCCGCTCGGACGTACTCCTTGGCGTTGGCCAGCGTGAATGCGATCTCCTGCACGGGCGTGGCCCCGGCCTCGGCCATGTGGTAGCCGGAGATCGAGATCGTGTTCCACCGGGGCAGCTCGGTGTGGCAGTAGCCGAAGATGTCGCTGATCAGACGCAGCGACTCCGCCGGGGGATAGATGTAGGTGCCCCGGGCGATGTACTCCTTGAGCACGTCGTTCTGGATGGTGCCGGTGAGCGCGGTCCCCGCCACGCCGGTCTCCTCGGCGACCAGCTGGTACATCAGCAGCAGCGAGGCGGCGGGTGCGTTGATGGTCATCGAGGTGGAGACCTCGTCCAGCGGCAGGCCCCCGAAGAGCAACCGCATGTCGTCGATCGAGTCGATCGCGACGCCCACCTTGCCGACCTCGCCGGCAGCGATCGGGTGGTCCGAGTCGTAGCCCATCTGTGTGGGGAGGTCGAACGCGACCGACAGGCCACCGGTTCCGTGCGCCACCAGCTCGTGGTAGCGGGCGTTCGACTCCGCAGCCGTGCCGAACCCGGCATACTGCCGCATCGTCCACGGGCGGCCGGTGTACATCGACGGGTAGACCCCCCGTGTGTAGGGGTAGGCGCCGGGTTCGCCCAGCGCGGTCTGCGGATCAAGCCCCGCAACGTCGTCCGGGCCGTAGACGGCCTTGATCTCAAACCCGGACTCGCTGCTGGCACCTGACATGACGTCAGGTTACTGAAGATCCTGCAGGGTGTTCACGCCGAGGGTGAATGCGTCATCGAGCGACATCGGCTCGCCCTCGGCGACTGCGTCGTCCCACCCCGTTCCCAGGCGTTGACGCGCGGGGGCGATGAGCCTCTCCAGCCGCTCTACCTCGGGACCCACCCTGGGCAGCCCGGCGGTCGCCCGGGTCCCCCGGGCGGCGCCCAGCAGGCGGGCCGCGACGTCGTCCCGCTCGGCGGCCACACAGACGAACGCCAGGTCCTCGACCACCTCCAGCGACAGATCAGTGTCCTCGAGCGCCATGGCGCCGGCCCCGTGCTCGCGCAGCACCTGCGCCGCCTGTCTGGCGTCACCGGCGACCAGCAGGCTCGTGGCGATGTTGACGTGGTCGGCGTAGATGCCCCACGGGTCGCCGAGCTGAGTGTCCAGTTCCAGCACGTCGCGGAACAGGCGCAGTGCGTCCTCCGCGGCTCCCCGGTCCAGCTCAAGGAGCGCCAGGTTGGACTTGGCGTTGACCCGAAGCTTGTCCGACCCCGCCCGCCCGGCGAGCTCGATGGCCTCGCGGAAGAGCTCGCCCGCCTCCTGGAGGTCACCCTGGACACGGCGGGCGAGCGCGAGGCTGTTCAGCTCGATCGCGCTCTGGCCGGGGTCGTCGGCGCTGCGCCAGGCGGACAGCGCCCGGCGCAGCAGGGCCTCGGCCTCGGCGGGTTTGCCCTGCTGCATGAGCAGGATGCCCAGCCCGTGCAGCGCCCGGTTGACGGCGGGGTCGTCCAAATCCTTCCAGGCCCGTTCTGCCTGTGACAGCCACCTGGCTCCCTCGGCGGTGTACCCCCCCGAGTACCAGTAGAAGCTCAGGGCGGCGCAGAGCTCGACACCGGCGACGACGTCCGGGCTGTCTGGTTGCAGAGCGTGCTCCAGCACCTGCCGGAACAGTTGCTGGCGCCGTGCGATCAGGTCACGGGCGACCAGGTGCCGAGGGGTGCGGAGGTTGGCCGTGACAGCGACCGCCCAGTCTCGGACGTGATGCGCCACCCGGGTCCGCGTCGCCTCGAGCTCGGCCGGGTCCTGGGCCAACAGGTGCGACGCGTATCGGTGGACCAACCGCAGCATCGCGAACTCGGGTGCTCCACCGGGCGCCTCCTGGGCTCTCAGCAGACTGGCCTCAGTGAGGTCCAGGAGGGACTCGACCACGTCGTCCTCGCCCCGGTCGATGGCAGCCCGAGCCTCCTCGAGCCCGAAGGGACCGGCCAGCGCGCCCAGCCGGCGCAACGCGGTGGCGGCCGGCTCGGACAGGAGCTGGTAGCTCCAGTCGAGCACGGCGTGCAGCGACCGCTGCCGCTCCGGCACATCCGTGGCTCTGCTGCGAAGGTCGAGGCCACCGTCCCTGAAGCGCTGCAGCATGGCCGCGGGGCCGAGCAGCTGCCCCCGCGCCGCGAGCAGCTCGATGGCGAGCGGGATGCCCTCGACCAGGCTGACCAGCTCGCGCAGCACGGTGGCGTCACCGGGCTCACCGGGCCGGACAGCGGCGAGCCGCTGACGGAACAGCTCGACGGCGGCCTGCTCCTCCAGGGGAGGGACCGGCACGAGTTGCTCGGCCATGACGTGCACGGGCCGGCGCGAGGTGATCAGCAGCTCGACCTCCACGGTGTCCTCCAGCAGCCGCCCCACCACCTGATGCACGTCCGGGAGCTGCTCCACGTTGTCCAGCACCAGCAGCAGACTCCGCTCCCGCAGCCACCGGAGCAGGTCGTCCGGCTCCCGCTGGGCGGCCGGGAGCCCGACGGTCGCGCCGATGGCCGACCACGCGTCGTCGATGGTGCGGACATCCGCCAGCAGCACGAAGAAGACGCCGTTCCGCACCCACTGCGCACAGCGCTCGGCGACCTCCAGGGCGAGCCTCGACTTGCCGACCCCACCCGGACCGACCAGGGTCAGCAGCCGGACCGAGTGCTCACGCAACATGCTGTCCACGCGCGTCACCAGCTCCTCTCGCGCCACGAACGAGGTGCCGGGCCGGGGCAGGCTGGCCGGAGTCCCCACCGTGCGCACCGGGCGGTCCTCGTCGACCAGGTCGGGCACGACGAGCTGCAACAGGTGCTCAGGCTCCTGGATGTCCTTGAGGCGGTGCCACCCCAGGTCACGGACGGTCCCGGGCACGTGCCCCTCGGCGAGCGCCCAGGTCGCTGATGTCAGCACGATCTGCCCGCCGTTGGCGGCCGCCGCGACGCGCGCGGCGCGGTGGACGTCCAGCCCGACGTAGTCACCGTCGTGCAGCTCCGGCTCACCGGTGTGCAGGCCCATCCTGACCCGCAGGTGCTCTCCCCCCGCGGAGACTCGCGCCAGTCCGCGCTGTGCCTGGACCGCGGTGCGCAACGCTGCCGTGGCGGAGGAGAAGATGACGAAGAAGCTGTCGCCCTCGGTGCCCATCTCGTGGCCACCGTGGGCCTCGATGGCCGCCCGCATCACACGCCGTTGCTCGATGAGCACGTCTCGGTAGCTCGCTCCGAGCCGCTGAAGGAGCGTGGTGGACCCCTCGATGTCGCTGAAGAGCATCGTGACGGTGCCCTCGGGCAGGGAGGTGGCGGCCACGCAGCTACCCCTCTGTCGGGTCGGGCACCGGGTCCTCACGACGGTGGGTCTGCGCCAGGTCCTGCAGGCTCGCGTCGTCCAGCGCGGCGCCAGGGACTCGAGCCACCCGGACGGCGGTGCGCGCACGCACCGTGGCCGTGCGGCGACCGTCTCCGAGGACGGCCCGCTCCCCCAGGACGGCGCCCGGCCCGACCTCCCCCACCGGCTCGTCGTTCACGAGCACGTCGAGCACCCCGTCGAGCACCAGGAAGACGTGGTCGTCCTGGTCGCCCTGACGGATCAGCACGTGTCCCTCGGGCAGGGTCCGCACCTCGGTGCGCGATCCGGTGGTCCGGTCGCCCGACATGATCTGGCTGGACAGACGCCGCTCGACCGCCGACTCCGCAGCGACGACGAGCGCCTCCGAGTCCTGGTTGCCCCACGGCGTGCGCGGTCCGAAGGAGTGGTCCATCCACTTCTGCAGCTCGGTCACCGCACTCTTGGCCGTGATCGCGCCGTCCGCGTCGTAGACCCAGTGCCGGGGGAAGGCACTGGCGCCGACCAGTGCCACCCCGGAGCTGCCGTCGCGGCGGAGCGTCAGAGCCAGCGTGGTCCAGACGATGGGGGCCTGCCACCGCACGTATGGCGGGTGCTTGACCGTGCGCGGGAGGGGCACGCCGGTGCGTCCCCCGACGGTCTGCGTCAGGACCACGGTGTCGTCGTCCGGATGGCTGATGTCACGCAGGACCGGCAGGGAGTAGCCCATAAAAGTCGCCGAACCGACGGCCAGCCGCACCGTCGTCGAGCCCATCAGCAAACCCGATTCTTCGTCCCAGCCAGCGGTGGGCTCCTTCGTGGAGAAGTCTCCCCAACCGCTGATCACATTGGCGAACCTGAAACGGTCGTCCTGCCTCATCTGCTCGACCTGGGCGACAGCCGTCACCTGTTCGGCCGGCGGCTTGTCGTAGTGGGACAACCGCAGGTCAAAGCCCCCCTTCAGCCAGCCGGAGACCGACTCCGAGGGGATCCATGAGATCGAGGTTCCATGACCCGTCACGCGCATGGCCCAATGGTGGCACCGATAGCGACATTTGACGAGGGTTGACGCGACCCTGTTTTTTAGGCGTCGCCGAGCCGGGTAAATAGGGCTGACAGCAGGGCCCGGCAACGCTACCGTTGGGGAATGTCCCGTGAATCAGGAACCGACTCTCCCTTTAGCGGGGAGTCTGGGGTGAGGCCGGTTAACCCGGCTGTCGACGGCGATGAGCCAATCCTCGCCGCCTCAGGTGACTCGACCATCCTCGAGCCCACCAAGATGCGCCACTCAGCAGCACGCACGGTAGAACCCGACAAGACTCGTCACTCGGCGGCTGGGTTGCCCGGCGACGATCTGTAGGCCATCCCCCGAGGCCTCACCGCTCCAACGAGGCCACCTCGCGCACGAGCGCCGGCCCCGAGTAGATCAACCCGGTGTAGAGCTGCACGAGGTCCGCTCC
>Ga0079224_100003184_pt1 | contig 20500 bp, 19 predicted proteins | sample Stecom2015_FD_80414 | JGI IMG/M metagenome (GOLD analysis project Ga0079224, IMG submission 80414) | Agricultural soil microbial communities from Utah to study Nitrogen management - Steer compost 2015 | ecosystem: Environmental > Terrestrial > Soil > Agricultural land | place: USA: Utah...
CAGGAAGGCTTATCGGCCAGTTGTAGACCCAGTGGTACTTCCAGTGGTCGTGGTGCCTGTGGTAGTACCAGTGGTACCCGTTGTCGTTCCAGTAGTTCCCGTTGTCGTACCGGTAGTACCCGTAGTCGTACCAGTGGTGGTCCCAGTTGTACTACCAGTGGTAGTGCCTGTGGTTGTTCCAGTCGTTGTACCGGTTGTCGTTCCTGTTGTGGTGGTTCCTGTCGTAGTGCCGGTTGTCGTTCCTGTCGTAGTACCCGTAGTGGTTCCTGTTGTAGTACCCGTAGTGGTTCCAGTCGTGGTGCCCGTAGTGGTACCTGTTGTGGTACCTGTTGTGGTTCCAGTAGTACCCGTGGTGGTACCTCCGTCATTGGTGTTCTCTCCACCACATGACGCCGCACCTAGAAATGCCACGACTCCGAATACTGCGCAATATTTGACGATGGAAGTCAACCATTTGAACTTGCTTTCATTCTTGTTTTTCATACCTTTTCCATTTAGTGTTTATGAAAACAATTTTATCTAACATTGTACCAACTTAAATTTCACTGCATAATAAAATAGCAGCATCTACCTGCTGAAAATGGAAACTGGATTAGGTGAAAATAGCGTTTTTCTATTCACCTAGCACCGATGGCTACTATTGATAGAACCAAGTGACAGTCGCTAGGAACTAGACAGTCCGACTCATGACGCCGTATAGGTAGTGGATGTTGGATGGTACTGTTACCTGAAAGCTACAATAGCGACTCATTTTTTCCCACCACCTGCCAATGTACTTGCATCCGAAGGCTCCCAAATATCTGGCCATTCAAAACTGTTTCAGGCCCTAATTTACAGGTAGCCAACCAGATAGTACTCTCAGCCCTTCCTAGAGGTTTTCCCCCGTCTGTATCCACCATAAATGGCGGGTGTATTGTTTAAATGAGCATAACCAAAGGTCAGATTAGACCTATCAGGGTATAAAACATAACGAAAACGCATTAAATTAAATGGTACAAATATTAGAATACACAGAAGGAAATATAATTGCAGCCAAAGCAAGTAAAACGTTAGTCGCATCCGACTACCACAAACTTCTTCCCCTATTCGTCCACAGGTTAAAACAGTACTCTCACATCCGGCTTTATCTTGATGTAACCGATCTCCAAGGCTTAGCTTTGGATGAACTTCGTGAAGATATGGGTTTTAATACCGGCTTGGCCAGCGTCTTTGATAAAGTGGCGCTCGTAGGAGATAATAAAAGTGATCCCTGGCTGAGAAATTTGTCGGAGTATTTCATTTCTGCAGAAGTAAATCGCTATGATAGCCACGAAAAAACTGTAGCTATCGACTGACTGAGGCAGAACAGAAGAAACGTGAGAGATTTAATTCAGACGACAGCTCCAGCTACGGCGGACATTCTCCGATAACCTTCATTTTAGCACTTAAATCCCAACCTAATAGCCAATGCTTCAGTCGCATTGGCTATTTTTGTTTTATCTGTACCATGCTAATAACTATCCAACGATGGACGATCAAGAATTGAGTGAACTGGCCATGCAACTCAGGCAACCTCATGCCGCTAAAGGCCTGGAAGTGGCCGACATGATGAACAAGAACAATGTCGGCATGATCCACCATGCTATTGACCTACTGCAGCTGGAAGATCATCAGCAAATTTTAGAACTGGGTCCAGGAAACGCCGGTCATTTGGAATATTTGCTAAACAAGCGACGATTCCTAGGTTATCATGCTTTGGACATTTCCGAACTTATGGTCAAAGAAGCGCAGCGGCTCAACCGGGAACGGGTCGAAGCGGATGAAGCCTCCTTTAGTGTATATGACGGGATGAATATTCCCTTCGTCAACAATTCCTTCGATAGAATATTTACAGTCAACACGATTTACTTCTGGGAAGAGCGAGCATACCTGCTGAACGAGATCTACAGGGTACTAAAAAGGGGAGGCATATTCAATATCACCTTTGCAGAAAGAAAATTTATGGAAAAGCTACCTTTCGTCAGGTTTGGCTTTACACTCTATGACAGCGACGAGAGCAGGGCCCTGCTTAAAGGTGCGGGCTTCGCCATCCAAGGCGTAGAGAAGCAACGGGAGACAGTCACCGCCAAATCAGGTGAACAGGTTGATAGAGAATTTGTCACCATCACTGCAGTTAAAAAAGAATAAACCTTACCTGTATTTCCTAAAATTCTTAACACGGTGGAAGGTTAAATAATTGGCATCGTGGTTATTTCTTGCCCCACCGATACCGTCATCATAGGCTGTGCGTGATAGGAAAACGATGTCTTTGCCATCTACCAGCCAATCCACATACTGGAATCCATGCTTGGCCACATCATCATGCTGAAGCAGGATCTTATGCATTGTCCAGTTCGTAAGGTCGGTGGAGGAAAACAAGGCCTGGGTATTTCGAATTCCTGAAGGAGATTTTCCTTCATTGGCAGCTTTCACATGTTCTGGAATATGATTAGCGATCGTCCAGTAGCGGTTACTGAGGCTGTCGTATTGGATGGTGAATTTCTTGCTCCCCCCGCTAAAAGGGATAAAGCCATTGGTTTCGGAGAAATAGCTTTCTTTACCATCCGGGGAAATCTTCACTACGGCGGCTTTTTCCTCTAACCTGGAGCGGTCATCCACCCGTAAGATATTCCGAAGTTGCCCCTGTGGATCCACTACTGCATTGCCTTCCAGCCAGCCTCCAAAATTACCGTCTAAATAAGTTGAATCATAGTAGAGAACAGTACTTGCTGTCCAGGAGTCGGCCTGGAGTAGATCGGCGTTGATGGGTGCGGAAAGCATCATGGCCCCATAGCGTTTGCCCCATTTCTTTACCGGCCCCATTGCGCTCTCCATGGTTCGCCACAATCTACCTTGGTGAGTGATTACCGGCATAGGCGCACAGTGGTATTCCCCCTCCAGCAACAAACCGGTGTTACCATCAACTGGGTCAGTCCAAGTCACGCCGCTGTCATCTGAGCGCCTGATGATGGTATGCCCATGGTGGCGGTCGGTTCCAAGAAAGTACAGCGTACCATTATGGGTAAAAAGCTTTGACCAAAAGGCGCCGTCGATCTCAGCTATTTGTTCCCAGGTTTTCCCTTTGTTCACAGACCGGTAAATTCTGGAGGTTGCCCGGACATGCTCATTGGATTGAGGTCCGAAGAAATCGTGGGAGGCTACATAACTTCCATTAGGCATTATCGATATACTGGGCGACCCAATATACTTGCCGCTGTGCTGTGGACTGTGGGCGACGACTACCCCCGGCACTTTGTTATGACGGGCTTGTTGTGCATTAGAAGACGCCAAAGGAACGACTATGCAAATGAGAAGAATAAAAATACGCATGCTTTATCAGGTTGAATGGGCTTTAATGACACAGTTTAAGCCTCCTCTATTTAACTCGACTGAGCGTGGATTCCAAAAATAGAACCCAGCTTTTTCCTTCATCCGAACTCACCTCTCCTACTTGGTGCCATTGACTTTGTGTGTTTAAATGGGCGGTATATCGGTAGATATGACCTGACGAGTGAAATCGCCAAATCATTTTGTTATCCAGCACTTCTACATAGGCACTCATCTGGACCCCGCCGTTGGTAAATGCATGTAGATTGTATTGTGAATGAAGTACGTCGTACCCGAAAAATGCCAAATTCCGAAAGAGGGTGTCCTCTGCGACCATCACGTTTTCGTTGATCAAAAACATTGTCCCTCCAAGTTGAGGCTCAAAGGCCAAATGATGGTTGACCTCTTGCCTCCTCCCATCCTGACCTAGCAAGTAGGCTGGCCCCTCCCATTTCCCAGACAGCCACTTCAATGCCTGCATTTTCTGGTGTACAATGGGAAGCGGATTTCCTTGTTGGGCAACAGCCACTAAATTACTCATGCCGATTAAGATGGCTAAAAAACACCGTATCAGGTAATAGCTTCTCATATGAAAATTTTACTTATAGGGGTTAAAGCCGAAATATTCCACCCAGTCCTACTAAATATACCATGTTATTTTGGTTTCACCTACTATTCAAAATAAATATATCGCAGGAAAATTTTATGGTTGTATGCGGCCTCGCATCTAAAATCATCTTTCTAGTCAGGATTTCGCACGAATTTGCTGGTTGCCTCACAGCTTTCTTATATTTGTGCACTACGTGGCTTCTTATTCAGAAGCCCCGTACTAAAAAAAGGCTTGGCCTTTAGTCCCCAATCAGATAAAACCTCGCGCCATGCAAAAAGAAATCCTGATAGATTTAGTGACCAAACGCATGCCCTATGGCAAGTACAAAGGAAGTTTAATGTGTGATATTCCTGAGCATTATCTGGTTTGGATGCACAAGCAGGGTTTTCCGCCCGGCAAGTTGGGCATCTGGTTGCATACTTTATATGAAATAAAGTTAAATGGTCTGGATGACATCCTCCGCACCTTAAAAACAAATTTCTCCACCTCCGCTCGCTAACTATCTTCTTCGCCGCTCCCAACCGAGCGGTAAGCCCCTTCTTCAAAGTCTCATTTCCAAAAAAAAACCGGCTCTACTTTTCCCGCTTAGCCGTTGAGGATTCCACTCAAACAAAAAACTGATCCCTCTTTAAACCTTTTGTGTATTTTGCTGTCCTACCCTTATAGATGAGATCAAAGCTTTCAGCACATTAAACAGAATTATGTTACGGTACACACCTTTAATTTTTACTTTATTCCTATTTCTACCTGAAATTGCTTTCGGACAAAACATTCTAAGTGGGAGAATCGTGGATAAGGCCACAAAAACCTCCCTGCCTGGGGCCTATGTGTTTTTTAAAACCGAAGAAGGGGAAACTATTTCAGCCACAGTCACAGATAACACAGGATATTTCGAGTTGGATCAACCGAACCAGAATACCTTTGTATTAGAACTGAGTTATATCGGGTACGAAACCTACTCAAGAACCTTCACAAACTTCTCTGGAAGCAGCTTGGGAACCATTGAACTGGAAGAGGAAGGCGCCTTGTTGGACGCCTACGTTTTGGAGAGTACCGTATTAACCGGAGAAGTAAGAGGAGATACCGTCGCCTTCAATGCCAACGCATTTAAAACCCGTCCAGAGGCTGAGGCCAATGACCTGATCAGAAAAATGCCTGGGGTGGTGATGAATGGCGGAACTATCGAGGTGCAGGGAGAGACCGTAGGAAAGGTGCTGGTCGATGGAGAGCCGTTCTTTGGCGATGATCCGGCCATGGCTATGCAGAACATTCCCGTGGCCATCATCGATAGAATTGAGTTTCTGGACCAAAAAAGCGACCAGGCCATTTTGACCGGATTCGACGATGGCCAAACCATTAAAACCATCAACATCATCACCAAAAAAGAGGTCCGGGGCGGAAAGTTCGGTAAATTTTACGCCGGATACGGCACGGACGACAACTACCTCTTAGGAGGTAATATCAACTTCTTTAAAGGATCCAGAAGACTGACCATCCTCGGACTCAGCAACAACATCAACCAACAGAATTTTTCCGCGGACGATCTATCCGGTGCATTCGGAGAGGGCGGTGGCGGCAGCCGTGGCGGTGGCGGCAGAAACAGCGGCAATGCCCTCACCACTTGGGAACGGCCGGGCATCACGACGACCAATTCCATTGGGATGAATTTCTCGGACAAGTTTGATAATGGTAAAGCAAAAATTACCGGAAGTTACTTTTTTAACGACAGCAAAAATTATCTGAACAGGAACTCGTCCAGAGAATATATCCTGCCCAGTGATAGTTTGCAACTCTATCAGGAAGATCGGAACGAGGATAATCACACGCAGAGGCACAGAGTAGATCTGCGGTTGGATTATGATTTTAACGAACGGCATGCATTGATCTGGCGACCCAATATCTCCTTTTTCCAGAGGCAATCCACCGAGGTCGTCGATGCACGAAACCTTTTTGATAGCAACACGCCCATCAGTGAAACGATTAACACAACCCGATCCACTTCCGAGTCTATCCGGTTTAACAATGACCTTACCTACGCCTATAAATTCAACAAAGTTGGTCGAACCCTATCGACGAGTGTTTCCACCCGACTCAACAATTCAGACAACGGACGGCTTTTGACATCTGCCAACCGAAACTTCCAAAACAGCAGCTTGGACAGTCTCATCCAGCAAACTAACAATACCGGAAACAGCTTTAACTATGAACTTGAAGTCGAGTATACCGAACCTCTTGGGAAGTATGCCCAATTAAGTTTGGAATATGAGGTGGGTAATGACCTGTCCAAAAACAATCAGGAGGTGCTTCAGAGAGAGATGGAAGCGACCAGTTTTAAATTGGACAGCACGCTGAGCAACGAATTTGAAAACTCCTATCTTCAACATGAAATAGGCTTAGGCTTTCGACTAAACAAGGAAAAGTTACGGATTTTCTCCTCCGTAGATTACGAGATCTCAAAACTGAATAGCGACCGCTTGTTTCCGGGCTACGAGAACACCAAAAGAAGTTTTGCGAATATTGTCCCCCGCATGACCTTGGATTATGAATTTAACAAAGAAACCAATCTGAGGATCGGTTACCGAACAGGTACTGATGCCCCTTCTGTGCGTCAGTTACAGGAAGTGATCGATAACAGAAACCCTTTACAGATTTCAACCGGAAACCCCGATCTCGTACAAGAGTATGAGCACAGTTTATTTTCCAGGTTCAGAAAGATAAATCCAGAGACCTCTAAATCCTTCTTTATGTTCCTCTCTGGATCCATGCGAAACAACTACCTGGGCAACTCTACTTTCATTGCAACAAGGGATACGTTGATACAGGGAGAAGTGATGCTGCGACAAGGCGGACAGTTCAGCAGGCCGGTTAACCTCGATAATTTCTGGAATGCCAGAACCTATCTATCTTGGGGCTTCCCCTTGTCCTTCATGAAGAGTAACCTCAATTTAAACACCAGTGCAAGCATCAGCAACCAGCCTGGATTGGTCAACGGCTCCTTGAATAGAAACAAAAATATCGGCTTGGGCCAAGGCGTAGGACTCAGCAGCAACGTGGGGGAGCACCTGGATTTCAACATTTCCACCCGGGGCAATTACAACATCGTAAGAAGCAGCCTTCAGGAGTCGTTAAACAACAATTACTACAGCCAGGTCACGCGGTTGGATCTATACTGGAATTTTGCCCATAACTTCTTCTTAGGATCTAATGTCAACAATACCTTCTACAACGGCCTGGGTGAGGACTTTGACCAATCCTACTGGCTAGTAAATATGGATTTCGGCTACCGTTTCCTGCCAGAGAGAAAAGCGGAATTGAAATTGACGGTGTTTGACTTGCTTAACCAAAATACCAGTATCCAAAGAAACGTGACGGATATATACATAGAAAACGAGCGTACGCAGGTCTTAAAGCAGTTCTTTATGCTAACCTTCACGTACAACCTGAGGGCTTTTGGAAGCAACCCAATGGCCGGTAACCAGATGTAGATGAAGGCGGGGTAGCCATTCATAACAGAAAAGACCCGTATTTAAATAGACAGCCACGCTGTCTATTTTTTTTTGAAACTTTGTTGCATAAAGCTCATAAAAGCAATAATATTGCATTTAGAATGAATGCTGTTTATGAGGAAGACCCTACTGCTTATTTTCTTATTGTTTACGTTTTCCTATGACAACGCCTATCCATCGGATTCCTGCCCATTAACTTTGAGAGGCAAGGTGTTACATGAGGAAAATAATGAACCCATCGCTCATGCCTATATATGGCTTGTGGAGCTTGGACAGGGTGCCATTTCGGATGAAAAGGGAAATTTCCGCATCGATGAACTCTGTTCGGGAAACTACACCATTAAGGTAACCTATTTAGGACACCAGGAAGAAGAAAAAACGGTTGACATTACAAGAAATACCAATATTACCTTTAGAATGGTTGCCGAGGACCTCTTGCTGGAAGGGGTTGAAATACATGGCCACCGGGATGCGGTGATTACCACCAGCACCATTTCTTCCCTTAGTGGAGCAGCTCTCGATGAAAGCAGAGGAGAAAACCTGGGGGAAACGCTCAAGCGTATCGCGGGCGTCACTACCTTTTCCACAGGAACCAATATTGCCAAGCCAGTGATTCACGGCTTGCATAGCAACAGAATCATGATCCTTAACAATGGTGTCAAGCAAGAAGGGCAACAATGGGGAGCCGAACATGCTCCGGAGATCGATCCTTTTATGGCGGACGAAATTGCCGTCGTAAAGGGCGCTGAAACGGTGAGGTTCGGTCCGGAAGCCATGGGTGGGGTAATCGTGGTCAACCCAAAGCCCTTACCAACCACTGGTGGGCTCTCAGGTACCGTTAACCTGGTAGGGGCCAGTAATGGCCGGTCCGGCTCGGCCGCCGTTGAATTAAGCGGTGGTTCAGACAAAATAAAAGGCTTGGGATACCGCATCCAATCTTCGGGAAAGTACGGCGGCAACGTGTCCTCACCCCGCTATTACCAGTCCAATACGGGCATCAGGGAGCTGAATTTTTCAGGTGCCGCAGGCTACAGCTCTAGCAGGTTGGGAGCAGAATTATTCTATAGCAGATTCGAATCTACTATAGGGATCCTTGCTGATGCACATACGGGAAACCTGTCTGACCTGGAAGCCATTATTGAACATGGCAGTCCATTCAACAAGACGGATTTTAGCTATGATATTTTTAATCCAAGACAGGAAGTCCGGCACAATCTATTGAAGGTTAAAGCGCATTATCACCTCCCAAATGCTTCCAAGCTCAACTTCCAATACGGATTCCAGCACAACCAAAGACAGGAATTCGACAAGCGAAGAGGGGATTTGAACAGCAAACCGGCTCTGGACCTGGAGTTGCTTACCCATACTGTCGATCTATCCTATGATCATCCTGCCAAAAAACACTGGAATGGTTCCGTGGGGTTAAACTTTTTACAACAGGTCAACAATAACATTCCCGGCACCGGCGTCACTCCGCTGATCCCGAATTATGACATGTACAATCTTGGTTTTTTTGCATTGGAAAAGTATACCAGAGGTCATCTCGAGTTGGAGGCTGGACTTAGATACGACTACCGTTACGTAGATGCTGCCAGGTATGATCAAAACCAGCAATTGGTGGAGAGGGATTACACCTTCAACAACTTCACAGCTTTTCTGGGCGGGATTTATACTTTTACTCCGACCATAACCTTCAGTACAAATCTCGGGTCCGCTTGGCGGCCTCCAAATATCAATGAACAGTTCAGCCAGGGACTCCACCATGGATCCGCATCGTATGAATACGGAAACCCTGATTTCAAAAGCGAACAAGCCTATAAGTGGATCAACACCTTCTCCTATGCGGGTGATAAATTGAATGTAGAATTTACCGGCTATGCAAACCACATCAACAACTATATCTATCTAAATCCCACCGAAGAGCGTTTTGTTTCCTTAAGAGGAACATTTAATGTATTCCGATACGAGCAGACTGATGCGCGGCTTTGGGGATTCGATTTAAGCACGCATTACAAGATCCACCCCCAGCTGGAATGGTATGTCCGAGGCTCCGTCGTTCGCGCCAAAGATTCGGACACGGGGAACTATTTACCTTTGATTCCAGCGGATCGGATGGAGACAGGTTTGACCTATAGAAGTAATAACTGGGGAGTATTAAAGAAAAATCGATTGACGCTGAGCCATTTGGCAGTGGCCCACCAAAAGCGACAGCCTGCGTTTGACTTCGCTCCTGCCCCATTGGGATACCACCTTTGGAATCTATCCTTCAATACCGATATCCCTTTAAGACAAAACACCGTCAGCGCAGGTATCGCCGTGAACAACCTCCTGGACCTCGAATACAAAGACTACATGAACCGTTTCCGCTACTTCACGCATGAGATGGGAAGGAACGTGACCTTAAGACTAAAATATCAATTTTAAACCAATACCCTATGAAAAACTCCAATGCTACATTACTCAGCGGTGTATTCCTATGCCTTAGCTTCTTTATTTTTTCCTGTGAAAAAGATGATCCAGTACCCGAAATTGACCAAGAGTTGATAACCGAGCTCACGCTCACATTTGAAGAAATAAACGAAGCAGGCGATGTGGTACCTAACAGTAAATTTGAAGTAACTGCCAAAGATGCTGAAGGAATATCATTAGGAGGTAGCCCCCACATAGAGGATATTGTGGATCTGGTACCCGGTAAAACTTACCAGTTATCGATAGAGCTATATAATGATATCGCTGACGAAGTCATGACAGAAGAGATTGCCGAACACGGCGATGAGCACCAATTTTACTTTATAGGGTCAGCCTTTGTGGGCAATGCCGCTTTCCTTCAATACAGCTATACAGACGAAGATGAAAACGGCAAACCAATTGGTCTGAAAGGACTGGTGACAGTCGATGAATCCGTAAATACAGGATCTTTTAGGGTAGTGTTGCGACATGGCTTAAACAAATCCTTTAATGGTGCCGATCAGCCTAGTTTTGAAGCCTACGAAACAGCCGGAGGCGAATCTGATCTTGACATCACTTTTCAAGTCAAATTTGGCAGCTAAAAAAACCATCCTCCGCAAAGCCATTCTCGCGGAGGAGGTATTAAAATGGCAAGCAAATGCTGATGTTGTCCATTGACACAGCATTTGCTTGTTTATTTTTACCAATATTACCCGCTACCAAAATGACATGGTAATCTGGACCATCATCTGCTAGATGCACTTTTATATGTCCGTCAAAATCTTCCAAATCGTCGAAATTAAACACTTCTCCTGATGATAATTTTTCCACGATTGTTACGCTTTTTAAGGTCCGGATATCTACGGGATGTAGCATCGCAGCCATCGGGGCTTCTGGCATATTGTATTCGCCATAATGTAAGTGGGCGGGAAAATAGTAGGCTTCCTCTCCCCTGTCCCCCACCAGCTGCAGCGTGATTTCTACTCCTCCAGTCTCCATTTCCTTAAATATAGCATTCCCCTCATAAAGGTAGTCCGCATTTGCAGCGGATAATGGATAAGTTACCTGTCTGCCTATGAACGCCTCATCCTCTTGCCCACAGGAGAAAGCAAACAAAACAACAACAATTCGGGAGAAATTTTGTACCGTCTGTCTAACCATGGTGAGTCCTAAACTATTTTAACAGGCGAGGCCCGTGAATGTCATGAACATGTTTTATATTTAATGCCATTAAGCTGGCGTATTCCCAGCTACAACTTTACAAGGTAAAAACAATTCACAAATGAAACAGCATTTTTATTCAGTTTTACTGCTTGTGGCGTCTATGGGTTTCGCCTGTGCCCAAGACAAAACGGTAGGCCCCGAAATCATCACGCCGGAAACCCGAAATTACACGGTAGAAACCGTAGTGGAAGGTCTAACCATCCCTTGGGGAATGGCTTTTCTTCCTGATGGAGGCTTGTTGATTGCGGAAAAATCCGGAGAGATGATTCTTTTCAAAGACGGCAAAAAAACTTCTATTCAAGGTATGCCCAAGGTCACGGTCCAAGGCCAAGGGGGATTATTGGACGTAGCAGTCCATCCAGATTACCGGAAAAATAGCTTAATCTATTTCTCATATGCTTCCTCTGAAGGTGAAGGTGCAGGCGCTAACACGGCCATCGCAAGAGCAAAACTGGAGGGTACCTCCCTGAGTAATCTAGAAGTTCTTTACAAAGCAAGCCCGAACACCGACAAAGGCGTTCACTTTGGCTCAAGGATCGTGTTTGATGGTGACTATATGTACTTCACCATTGGTGACCGCGGTGATCATCCTACCAATCCCCAAGATATTACAAGAGACGGCGGAAAGGTGTACCGATTACATCATGATGGCAGTATTCCAACGGACAATCCCTTCGTGAACCAAGCAAATGCCAAGAAAGGGATCTACTCTTATGGCCATAGAAACCCCCAAGGTATGATCAAACATCCGAAAACCGGCGAAATCTGGGTGCATGAGCATGGCCCTAGAGGAGGTGATGAAATCAACGTGGTGAAAAAAGCTGCCAACTATGGCTGGCCCGTCATCAGTTATGGGATCAACTACGATGGCAGTACGCTGACGGAGCTTGAGAAAAAAGAAGGAATGGAACAGCCTTTATACTATTGGTTACCTTCCATTGCGCCCAGCGGCTTTGCCGTGGTGACTGGAAATGTCTATCCTGAGTGGGAAGGAAAACTTCTTGTAGGCTCTCTGAAATTCGCTTATGTTGAGATGCTTACACTTCAAAACAACAAAGTAGTCAAGCGAGAAAAGCTGATGGACGGTGAAGGCAGAGTGAGAAACGTGGTCATTGGCCCTGATGGTTATATTTATGCGGCACTAGAAGGTCGTGGAATTGTAAAAGTGGTTCCAAACAACTAAAACCAAAAAGAGGAAGGGTGTTGCCCTTCCTCTTAATTTTTAATCCCAAAGATCTTTTTCGGAATAGGGGCTGCCTTCCCTAATCCAACCTTTCCCGGTGGTATATCGATAAGGCCCTTCTAGTGCATCAATTGCTTGGATATCATCTTCGTCCAACCGAAGATTGGCGGCTTCAAAATTCTCTACAATCCTTGAAGCTTTTACAGACTTGGGTATAACCGCTGTCCCTCTTTGAATACCCCAAGCAATTAAAACCTGCGCAGGAGTGGCTTGGTGCTTTACAGCAATCTTCTGTATAATATCATTCTCCAATAAAATAGGGTAATCCACTTCCTTGTTCGCTACACGATAGGCAGAACCCAGAGGAGCATAAGCAGTAAGATGGATGTTGTTTTCCTTGCAGAAATCCAATAAATTGTTCTGCTGCAAAAATGGATGAAGTTCCACCTGGTTTATTTCAGGTTGGATCCTGGCGGAAGCCAATATTTCCTTCAGCTTCGCCATGTTGAAATTGGACACGCCTATATGTCGGGTTAAACCTAGGTCAACCCCTTGTTCCATGGCCGACCAAGTTCTGGTCAACGGAGCTTCCTCAGGTGAAAGAAAATCTTCTCTCGTCGAGGCAAAATCCACGCCTTTTTTTACTGCCACTGGCCAATGAACAAGATAGAGATCCAGATAATCTAATTGAAGATCTTTCAGGGTTCGCTTTAAAGCAGGGAGTACATGTTCTTCTTGATGGCAATCATTCCATAGCTTGGAAGTAATCCATAGCTCCTCCCTTTTCACCCAGCCTTCTTTAAAGGCTTTTGCCAAAGCCTCCCCTATTTCCTTTTCGTTCTTGTAGATATGAGCACAATCAATGTGTCTATAACCGACCTTAATAGCTTCCACCACCGCATTATAAGCATCCTGTGGAGCGGACTTCCACGTCCCTAAGCCAAATAAAGGCATTTGATCACTGTTGGAAAAAGTAAGACACTTCATTTTTTGAATACCGGTTAATAGACCTGACTGCTATTCGTTTTCCTCGCGCACATTCTTCCTATTTCGGAACTTTGAGGCCGAAGACGACACCTCCGTTTTTTGGACATTCTCAGCCGGAACAACCTGATCCACTGAGGTTTTAACGGCGCCACGGCGCGGCTGCCTTCGTTTAGGAGCCTTGGTCGCTCTTTCGGTTGGGCTGTCAACGACGGCAGCGACCGCAGGAGCTTTGGCCGAGTGGCTATTAACGCCTGGTTTGGTTTTTTTCTTTTTGTTTTTGGGGCGTGCCAGCCTGTTGCCGTTCGCAGCTTCGGATGAGAGAGACGGTGCTTCTCCCAAATGTTCTGGAAGAGCTACTTTTTCAATTTCCATACCGATCAAATTTTCGATATTGGCATATTTGAACTTATCCTTTTCATTGACAAAGGTGATGGCTACGCCGTTGCTGTCAGCTCTCGCGGTACGCCCCACCCGATGAACGTAGTCCTCTGGATCCCCGGGGGTGTCGTAGTTGATCACGAGCTCGATTCCAACCACGTCGATCCCTCGGGAAATAATATCTGTCCCCACCAATATCTTCAAAGATCGGTTTTTGAACGCAGACATGATTTTTTCACGCTCTACTTGTTCGAGATCCGAATGAAAAGCCTCGACTTCAAAATCTTTGCTTAGTTTTTTATAAAGCGACTTAACCTTGTCCTTTGTCGAGCAAAAGATGATGACCGCTTCATAGTCCTTCTGACTTAGAATATCCTTCACCAACGCTTCTTTCTGATGGTCATATACGAGGTAGGAGTACTGTGTAACCCCTTTGGCCGTTTTACCAACGGCAATATTCACTTCCTCAGGATTCTGAAGGAGCTGTTGGGAAAACTTGCGGATTTTGGGGGGCATCGTTGCTGAAAACAAAACCGTCTGTCTGTCCTTCGGCAGATAATTAACGATTTTCAAAATATCATCCGAGAAGCCCATGTCCATCATCCGGTCTGCCTCATCCAATATCAGGTGCTGTAGGGAATTAAAATTAATTTTCCCACCGGCCAGGAGAGCAATCAGCCGGCCGGGAGTAGCCACAACAATCTCTGCACCTTCTTCCAGCGCGCGCTTTTGTTGTTCCCAAACGATCCCGTCCCCTCCTCCATAAATGGGTATAGAACTGATGCCTAGAAAATACGCAAATCCCTGAATCTGTTGGTCAATTTGGATGGCAAGTTCCCTCGTGGGCGCCAATATCAGCGTATTTAGATTGGAAGCCCCTGTTTGGGCTATTTTGTTGAGGATAGGAAGGATAAATGCCGCTGTCTTACCGGTTCCGGTTTGGGCGGTCGCAATCAGGTCTTTTCCTTGTTGAATCACTGGAATGGCTTGCTCCTGTATGGGGGTAGGCTTGGTGAACCCCATCGCATCCAGGCCTTCCTGTAATGATGCTTCAAAGTTAAAATTAGAGAAACTCAATATATCTTATTTTTATAATGTTATGATGGATAAATACCGGATAATTCCCACTTTTTTATGGCAAGAAAAACATAAGGTGAAAAGTGATTTCCAATAGCTGGGAACTCCTATAAATTATAAAGTAAAATTAGCTAAAAAAAGTTCAGTCTCCAGTTTTTCTTTGGTTAAGATTTGTGTTTCTACAACACACAGTATTTTAGATTCAGGTTCATCGATCCTTCAGACTATTTCTTTCCCCCAAATCAAATTTTCATTTCTTCCTTAAATGGCCTTCCAAGCCAATATGCCAAACCTTGGGTATTGTCCTCTCTATTAGGTGGCAGTAATTTTAGTCTCACCTTTCCTCACCATCCCTGTGGGTGAGGTGGCGAAGCAGTGACGGCGTGTTGCTGTTTATTTTTAGAACGCTCGTTGGCACCCATGAACAACTGTCATCACCCTCTGGTATCCTGCATCATGCCTACATTCAACCGGAGGAAGTTTGTACCTCTGGCCCTCCAGTATTTTTTGAGACAGGACTATCCGAACAAAGAACTCATTGTCATCGATGATGGTACTGATCCTGTTGGAGACCTTATACCGGATGATGCTTCTATCAATTACCACCGTTTAGAAAAGAAACGCTCATTAGGCGAGAAACTTAACCTGGCCTGCGAGCTGGCAAGAGGAGATGTAATTGTTCATTGGGATGATGATGACTGGTATGGTTCTTCAAGAATCAGTTATCAGGTGGATGGGCTACAAACAGCGAATGCCGAGGTATGCGGCATGAATGCCTTGTTGTATTTCAACATCAGTACCAACACCGCATATAAGTACATTTATCCCGCAAAAGAAAGAACCTGGTTGTTGGGGAGCACCTTGTGCTATACCAAATCTCTTTGGAAGCATAACCGATTTTCTCCCCTCAACGTCGGTATGGATGCCTTATTCGTGTGGTCAGCTCCAAAGCAACAAGTGAAGCCTCTTGAGAACAACGGTATCGCTGTCCATATGATCCACGGGGAAAACGTAAGCTCTAAAAACACCACGGGTTCTTGGTGGCATGCCTATCCGGTGGAAGAGATACAACGGGTGCTTAGGGATGATTGGCACGCGTATACCAACGGCCAATTTTCGGTCACAACAAATAGGGCTGTGCTGCCTTCAAAGCTCCGGTATGATACAACTAAAAACGATACCATTAAGAACGTCTACGCCTGCTTGGTACATGAAAAAGAGGATTGCATAATCGATCTCGTTCGCAATCTCCATTTTCACGACCCGGATTCTACCATCATTCTTTATAATGGAGGGGAAAGCAAAAACCTGCTGTCTGAACGGTTTTCCTACAAGAAATTCAATTGCCACATCTGCCCCGATCCCGTTCCGGTGCGCCATGGGTACCTTCATCCCTTTGCGCTTAAAGCCATGGCCTTTGCCCTGCAACTTGGAAGTTTTGATACCCTTACCATCGTTGACTCTGACCAATTGGCTATACGAAAAGGGTACAGCCAGTATCTAAGCAAATATTTGATTCAGAGGAAAAATATCGGCTTGCTTTCCAACAGGCCGGTTAAAATTTCTGTACAGGACGACGACGTATGGACCGCGTCCCAAGCTTTTAAGGAGTATGAATTGTGGAAGCCTTTATTAAAGCAATTTCCACATGGGGAAGACAATTTTGTTCACTGGAGTTTCTGGCCGTCAACTGTGTTCACTCGGGATGCCATCATAGATCTCCTTGAACTTTTTGAAGAAAACACCCTGCTGCAGGATATCATGAAGCGAACCAAGATTTGGGCGACAGAGGAAATTATCCTTCCGACACTCGTAAAGCTACTTGGATACGAAATCGCCTTAAATCCTTGTTGCCCCGACTTTACCAGATATCGCCAGTCGTTTACCTTAAAGGATTTGGACGTTGCCGGGCAATCTCCGGATACCTATTGGGTTCATCCCATTGAACGGCATTATGACAACGTGCTGCGCAAAGTAATCCGAGAAAAAGCGAACCACTACATCCAACCTATCGGAACAATGAAAGAATCTCCTACCTCTGATTTACTGACCATATTTCCGCTTTTGGACCGGATAAAAAACATCGAAGGTTGGCTGTCAGACAAGGAGGCTGATCTACTGTTGGCCACCGCCATAAAAGCATGTCATACTTTACCCCGGCCACACTGTATAGTTGAAGTCGGAAGTTATCAGGGGAAGTCTACCGTTGTTTTAGGCAGCGTAGCGAAAGCCTTGTTTCCGGAAACTAAAGTGTATGCCATTGATCCCCATGAAGGGGTGGTAGGCGCCACAGATCAAGGTTTACAACAAGTGCCCCCCACGTTGAACAATTTCAAAAAGAACATTGAAAATGCAGGCCTATCTGAGGTGGTGGTCTTGCTCAAAGATTATTCCTATCGAGTTGATTGGCAAGATACCATCTCCTTTTTGTTCATCGACGGACTTCATGACTACCCCAATGTAGCGCGGGATTTTTGGAAATTCTCACCGTTTTTGATCACGGGGAGCTACGTCGCTTTTCATGACTATGCCTATTACTATCCAGGGGTCCAAGCCCTGGTCGATGAAATTCTCGGCTCTGGAGAATATGAAAAAGTACAACTGGCCGAGAGCCTGATGGTAGTAAAAAAACGCTAGGACACTTTGTCCAGGCCTATCTGTATGACTAGCAATCGCAGGTCGTATTGAACCGAAACACAACATGATTTTCCCAGCTCTGGATATTATTCGCTTAGAACTTACCAATGCCGGAATGGTGACCGCCTTGGGCAATATCGGTGAAATACTCTCCGACAACAGCAGTGGATCCGATACCAGTATTTTTATGTCCCTGATCAACGTAGAGGAAAATAGGATTTCCCGCGATCCGAACAATTATATTAGGACAGGGACAGAGATCGTGTTGAAAAACCCCGCCCTGCACCTGTACTTGACCGTTTTGTTCACGTCAGTAAGACCGGAAGGCGGATATGGATTGGCCTTGCAAGACCTTCAACAGGTCATAGGCTTTTTTCAAGGCAAGCACGTCTTCGACCACTCCAATACTGCGGGCCTTGATCCAGGGATAGAAAGACTGATTCTGGAAATGATGAGCCTAAACCTTGAACAACTCCAACAATTATGGTCGATGCTGGGGGGTAAATACCACCCGTCTGTAGCCTACAAATTACGGATGATCGCCATAGACAGCGTAACCGATCAAACCGGATCGATAATACGAGAAATAGAACTTCAACATAGGCAAATCTAGCTCATGGCCGGGAGCGTTGATATCATAAACACCTTGTATGGGGAATTGTTTTCGGTCAGGCTTCTGCATGCCGGATATCTTAGTCCTGCTTCCAATGTTATTTCCACCGACATCCGGTTATATCCTGATAAAGCAACCAAAAAGCTATTTAACGATTATCAAATTACCTACCGCCTGTTTGGTAACATCCTTGTTTGTTTGGTGCGAAGCAGACTGTTTGCAGCCCCTGCCACAAATCTCAAAGTCCCCTTTGTGCGGTTTCTCGACAATGTCCGGATTCGCTTCTTGATGCAGATTAGTCCAAGCTTCTTTAACCGAACGGAAGTGGTCGCTACCGGCAAAAATCAGGTTTATCTTTTCTCTAACAGGGTCAACCATGTAATAGAGGGCGAACCTTTTATCAGCAGGCCGATCGCGACCTATGATTCTTCCAATGGGTACAATGCGGGCGCCATTGTTCAGGAGGGGGATCAATTGTTTGTTGCTCTCCAGCCCTCACTAGCCAGTGAGAACATCCCCCTCACAGATGTAGCATATTGGCGGGAGATCTTTCCGGTTGAACCATTGGTGAACCAAGCGGATCTGGAAGGTCCTGCTTCCATCGAGCTAGAAGAGGCATGTTTTGCTGTCATCGATATTTATAATGGCGGGACCCTTAGCAGCGGTTATGATCTCTTTATCACAGGTCCGGAGAATCAACTGAGAAGTCCGGTTTACAACATCAGGTTTAAAAGTAAAATTTGACACTTCCTCAATCAAAACAAAAAGAACATGTCGCAAATAAATGAAAGTGCTATCAGAACCCCAGGGGTTTACACCACAGAGATTCCTACCTTGCCGCCTTCAGTTGCACAGGTGTCCACGGCTATCCCGGCATTTATCGGATACACTGCAATCGCTACAGATGAAGTAGGCGAAAGTCTAAGCCTGATCCCGACTAAGATCTTTTCTCTCAAAGATTATGAACAATATTTCGGATTTGCGGACAACGAAACGGGAATAGTGATTCAGGTCACGACAAATACAGACACGGGGACCAGTACAGGCAATGCAATCATAAATAATCCTTCCGTCCACAACATGTATTATAGCCTCCGGCTCTATTTTGACAACGGGGGCGGACCCTGCTATATCATCTCTGTCGGCTCTACTGCATCTACCCTAGCCCCTGATGATTTTATCTCCGGCTTAAACGTGTTGGCTGCTACAGATGAGCCCACGATCATTGTGTTTCCTGAAGGCCAATCCTTATCGGAATCAGATTATTACGGGACGGTGATTACCCAGGCTATTGAGCAGTGTCGCGTTCTACAGGACAGGTTCACGTTGGTGGATATCCATCATTCACTGCCTATCGCTGTAGGATCTCCCCCAGATGCTTCTTCTATCATACCCAACACAACGAATACCATTAACAATTTCAGAGCGGCTTTTCTCGTCAACGACAACCTGAACTATGCTGCAGCATACTACCCCAATTTACGGACTACACTGGATTATCGGTATCGTCCGGAAGATGTCAATGTCATTGTGACTACCATAACCGGCGCCACTTCGACCACAGCGGCTCCTGTACGGTTAAACACATTAAGAAACCCTCAGCCACCTGAAGTGGAAGGGGATCCCGAAACTCCTGCCCAAACAGCTATCTATAACTTGGCAATTGCTTCTATAAGGAACCAATTAAGCCCCACGCTACCTCCTTCGCCGGCGATGGCGGGCATCTATGCGAAAGTAGATGGATCAAGGGGGGTGTGGAAGGCGCCTGCCAACGTCTCCATCAATTCTGTCTACGCAGTGACAGATTATATTACTGATGCGGAGCAGGAAACGATGAACATTGATCCTGAAACAGGTAAATCAGTTAACGCCATACGCCCTTTTACAGGAAAGGGTATCTTGGTATGGGGTGCCAGAACGCTGGAAGGTAATAGTAACGAATGGAAATACATCCCCGTAAGGAGGTTTTTCATCATGGTGGAAGAATCCGCGAAAAAAGCAACTTTCCCTTTTGTATTCGAGCCCAACGATGCCAATACCTGGGTGAAAGTGCGGGCCATGCTTGAAAACTATCTCACGCTGCTGTGGAGACAAGGCGCTTTGGCTGGAGCCAAGCCTGAACATGCGTTTTTTGTCAGGTGCGGACTTGGGCAGACGATGACGGCACAAGATGTCCTGGACGGTAAGCTGATTGTAGAAATCGGAATGGCAGCTGTGCGGCCCGCTGAATTTATTATTCTGAGGTTTTCCCACAAATTGCAAGAATCCTAATCTAAATAATTCCTAATCATTCATTTCTAAAACCAAGAAATCATGGCAGAATATCCACTTCCCAAATTTCACTTCCTAGTAGAGTGGGGCGGTTCTAAAGTCGGCTTCACGGAAGTTACGGGGCTTGATATTACCACGGAAGTCATTGAGTACCGTGATGGTGCCAGTCCGGAATACTCGACTATAAAAATGCCGGGGCAACGCAAGTTCTCCAACGTGAC
>Ga0079224_100003185_pt1 | contig 20493 bp, 16 predicted proteins | sample Stecom2015_FD_80414 | JGI IMG/M metagenome (GOLD analysis project Ga0079224, IMG submission 80414) | Agricultural soil microbial communities from Utah to study Nitrogen management - Steer compost 2015 | ecosystem: Environmental > Terrestrial > Soil > Agricultural land | place: USA: Utah...
TATATTTGCACCCGCATTTAGATAATGTCTGATTGCTTACAAAAAGGCCTCGTGGCGCAACTGAATAGCGCATCTGATTACGGCTCAGAAGGTTGCAGGTTTGAATCCTGCCGAGGTCACTAAGGGTAATACCCAAACAAGTCAAAAACCTTGCAAAATCTATGATTTACAAGGTTTTTGTTGTTTTATGGATATTGTTTAAATTGAATTGATTTGGTTTAAAATGTAAATAAATCGGTCAACAAAAATTTAAGAGGTCAACACTGTTAACCGAATACATAAAACACAGAACCATAGTTGATTTGACTTTCATCTTAATGTTTAACCTTAAAGATGACAACTATTAAAACATCACACACCTTTTCTATCCTTTTTTGGATCAACGCTTCCCGTTCTTCAGGCCAAAAAGCCGATTTATATGTTAGAATAACTGTAGATGGTAAAAGAGCTAATGTTGGACTTAAACGCAAGGTTTCCATTGTACAATGGGATACCAAATCAAAAAAAGTAATTGGTAATTCGACAGAGACTCGGCAAATCAACCATCTTATTAATCAAACTCAGGCAAAACTTTATGATATTTATCAGGAGTTAAAGTACAAAGGGGAATTTATTACATCTCAACTTATTAAAGCCAGATTTTGTAGTGAAGATGAAGGTTCAAAAACACTCCAAGAGCTACTTAAATACCATAACAATAAAATCAAAAATACTCTAGCTATAGGTTCTATTAGAAATTTTGGCATTACAGAAAACTATGTCAATCGTTTTTTGATGCGAAAATGTACAACCAATGATATTTACCTGAAACAATTAAATTATAAGTTTATTTCTGAATTTGAGACTTTCCTAGTCGAATATTATCCATCTGGACATCCTAAATCTATGTCACACAACACTGTAATGAAGCATCTTCAACGACTACGGAAAATAATAAGACTTGCTTATCATTTAGAATGGATTGATAAAGATCCGTTTATTAGATGGAAGCCTACTTTTGAACGTAAACAGCGTGAGTTTTTAAATGCAAATGAATTATCAAATATTGAGACGTATCAATTTCCAATTGATAGACTTGATAGAGTTCGTGATTTATTTGTATTTAGCTGTTACACTGGCATTAGTTTTTCTGACATTATAAAATTGACTAAAGACAATATAATGATAGGTGTGGATGGAAGCAATTGGGTGATAACTAAACGACAGAAAACAGGAGTAGCAGTCAAAGTTCCATTATTGGAGAAAGCAAAATGTATTATTGAAAAATATGAAGAACATCCTGTTACTGTTTATTCTAACACCTTGCTTCCTGTTATAACCAATGAGAAGACTAATCTGTATTTAAAAGAAATCGCTGATGCTGTTGGAATTAAAAAGAATCTTACGTTCCATATGGCTAGACATACATTTGCTACTACTGTAACGTTATCAAATGGTGTTCCAATAGAAACTGTATCTAAATTGCTAGGACATACCAAAATAGCTACGACACAGATTTATGCAAGAGTATTAGATGAAAAAATTAGTGATGATATGAATATGCTACGATCCAAGCTAAGGAAAGAATAATGTATTGATGAATAGTAATATTCAAGGATACAATTTAGTTTAAAGGGATTCTTCGCAATAGGTAGCATACTGAATTACTTATTTTGCTTTTTGTTTATATCGCTTGGAGTAGGTATGTCTTAAGGAATATAAGAGTATAGCTATACAATATTCCCGAAAATTAAACTCGCAAAATATTTCTCGGAAAAGGGACGGCATAAAGCCGTTCCAATGTCTCTTTTTATTCCGTTTCCTTTCCACTCCAAAATTTTGGCTTCCGTTTGGGTTATGCTCAAATATTGTTTAACCTGCCTGTCGGTAGACAGGTCTAAAAATTTCATTATTATGGAAACAAAAACAAAAGCAAGCGGTGTAGCAAAAAAACAAAGTGCTACTGTTAAAAAGGACGTTCAAAAAAAGTTGAATCAGGATGCTGTTGGGAAAACGGTAACATCAGTACCCAAGGTTGTTCCTCAAAAGCCTGAAATTAGTTTGGATGAGCGTATCCAGAAGTTTGAAAAGTTACGAGGCTTGGCAACGCAACGGGAACGCTTGGCAGAGACCTTAACCGAACTCACCAAATTCAATTACAATCAGGATGGTTCGAGTAGTTTCTTTATTCGGGATTCTCGTCATTTGGAATTTAAAACCACTAATTCAAACCTTATCAAATTGGTAACCTCGCATTTACAATCCACGTTGGAACAACGTAAAGCAGAAATTGAGCAACAAATTGTTCAGTTTGAGCTGTAAAACTTAATTTATCCATTCATTAAAAGCCTACTCGCAAGAGTGGGCTTTTCTTTTTTTAATCTAAAATTTTAACATCATGTATTTAAATCATTTACAACAGGACGAGATTTTTATTCCATCAGCAATAAAATCTTTTGAAAGTATTACAGGAACTAAGTCCCGTAGAGGGCTTGAAAATGTCATTGTATCCAATGGCAAAATTGTTAATGTGGTATCCAAAAGTTATGGGCATATTCCCAATGAACTATTTTTTCATAAAGCAGAACAACTTCTGGTAGATGCCAATCTAAAGTACCGTAAACGAACCATCAACCGAAATGACAGGTGGTTTGTAATGGATTTTATCATCGACAATGACAATCTATTTGAACTTAAAAATAAACAAGACCAAATAGTACCTATGCTCCGTTTTAAGAATTCTTATGATGGGAGTGAAAAACCTTGGGGCATTTTCGGTTTTTTAGACAAATTTGTTCAAATGGACTTCATATAGCCCAATCAAAAATTGCCTTTTCCATCAGACACACTAAAAACAGTACGAATTTGATTATGCCTAACTTAAATCGGCTTTTCGATAGATTTCTGGATAATGAGTATTATGGTGTAACGCAGAAGTTTAAAGAGCTAGAAGTCATCGAAATTATCGATACTATGGCTTTTGTTAAAGACATTCTGGATAAAACGAAATTGTTCCGTTTTGAATATAGTGACCATAACGACGAGCCTTCCAAAAAATCACGAGAGCTTATCGAATTAATTGAAAATGATTCTGATGCAATCGAAGTAAAGCCCACTTTATGGGCTGGATACAATGCTTTTAACTGGATGCTTCACAACAACCTTAAAAAAGGCTTTGTGCAACAGGAAAAATTGGATAAAGTGCTGTTTGATGAAATCTATGAAATGGTTTAATCCCTCATTGAGGGGGCAATTACCCGATCTTTTAGGTCGAAATTTAAAAGCAATTTCTATTGAACACCTCGATGACTCTGTTTCGAGCTAGTTGATTCTGTCAAATACTAAGGTTACTCCAGTACATTTAAACTGGAGTTTTTTTATTCAATAGCTATACATGGATTTGTTCAGCCCATTACCCAGCATACCGCTCCTCTTTATTTTGGGATTAATCAGGCTATAAATGAAAATAAATATACCTAAAAATGAAATTTATGTACATGAAAAACCTTTGATTCCGTAGTAAGTTTGTACCATTATAAAAAATAAAAAGAGATGCTATTTAATAAATTTGATTTAAAAGACTTAGAATTATCCAACAGAATTGTCATGGCTCCTATGACTAGAACGCGATCGCATAATGGAATTATGACTGATTTGAATGCTCAATATTACCAACAAAGAGCATCAGTAGGATTAATTATTACCGAAGGAACTTCTATTGCTGCTTCCGCTATGGGGTATCTTTATGTTCCAGGCCTGTATAATGCAGCACAAACCGAAAGTTGGAAAAAGGTTACCAAAGCAGTTCATGAAAAAGAAGGTAAGATTTTCACACAACTATGGCATGTTGGACGGGTGGCACATGTATCCAATCAGCCCAATCATTTTGATCCTGTAGCGCCCTCTGCTATCGTAGCCAAAGACAGCCTAGCATGGGGAATTAAAAATGGTATCGAAGGAAGGGTACAAGTTTCCAAGCCACGTGCTTTGGTTACTTCTGAAATTACCGAAATTATTCAAGACTATGTGAAAGCAGCTAAAAATGCGATAGAAGCAGGTTTTGATGGTATTGAAATTCATGCAGCTAATGGGTATTTAATCGATCAATTTCTAAACCCTTACACCAATGTAAGAAATGATGAATATGGGGGGACTATCGCAAACCGAACACGGTTTGTATTAGAAATTATAGATGCGATAGCTGAAGCTATTGGAGCAGATAAAATAGGAATTCGTTTTTCTCCCTATGGAACGCAACATGACATGGCGATTTTTGATGAGATAGAACCTACGTATCAGCACTTAGCAACCGAAATATCAAAACATAATATTGCTTATATTCATTTACATGATCAAGGTGATTTACATACAGACCATTATGATTTTATGAAAAAATTTAGAAGATGGTACGACGGAACCATCATGTTTGCTGGTTTCTTGACCAAAGAAAAAGCAAGTGCTCTTTTGGAAGAGAAACTGATTGATTTAGCAGCGTTTGGTCGTCCAATAATATCCAATCCTGATTTTGTAGAAAGGCTACAAAACGATTGGCCACTTATCCCTGGGAAAAAAGAATTATACTATGGAGATACCCCAGAGGGCTATATAGATTACCCTACATATCAAGAACAACAAAGTAGATCATAAAGATATATCTTCTATAAAATTCACTACATCCATCCATTACTATACCCGTAAAAGAAATTTTGTAGGTATGGTAATTTACTTTAGAATTAATTGAACTCTTAATGAGTAATGTTTTGCTTAAGATATTTTTGGGGAGCTATTCCCTTTACTCTTTTAAAAGTTTTAGAAAGATGACTAGTATCAGTAAATCCAAATTCTAAAGCAATTTGTTTTAGTTTAAGACCACCAATAAGTAGTCTTTTTTCAATCAATGACACTCTGTAATTATCTAAATATTCTTGATAAGCAACGCCAAAATGACGCTTAAAGTAGTTACTAAAATAGGTAGGAGAAATATTGAATTTATTCGCTACATTTTTTATAGTGAGTTTTTTACGGTCATAAATATGTTCATGAAGATATGAAGTAAGCTGTTCGAAATTGTAGGATTCACTACGAATATGTATGTTGCGCTCTCTTAAAATTTCCCGTATCATTCCAAACACACTTAAAAGTTGGTAATACACTATAGGAGACGTGCTAACATTCAATTGTTGACTATAAATAATTAAGTTGTTTACCGTAGCCCTCAGAATATCATTGCAAGGTTCTTTTATACATATTTTCACCTCCTTTAACCATTTCATTTCCATTAAAATTTCCGGAGAACCAATTTTAAATTCATCAGGAGCTAAATGCTTTTTACTTTCAAAATAACTTTCGGTAAACTTGATATAGGTAAAATGAGTGGGGTGTTCAATTTCAAAATTGTGATGCTCTCCAGGTGCAATTAAAAATAAATCTCCAGCTTCATAAGGAATTACTTGATCATTCAAATGATGAATACCCATACCCTCATGAATATAAACTAACTCATAATAGGTATGTGAATGGTGAGCACAAGCATAGTTGGATTCCTTGACGTCTTCAATGACTAATGACTCAAATTGATTTAAAATCTTCATAAATCACATTAATATACTAAAAAGTGAAGCAAAATTACAAAATAACTAGCTAAATAGCCATGTTTAAAGAATAAATTAAATTTCCGTTTTCACCCTCAATAAGCGCTTTTCAAAAGAGATTATAGATACAGATCTTCGATTTTATTGCAATAATACTTTACGGGTTCATATAAAAGTAAAATTGTACACCAGCATAAAATCTATGGCTTACGTCTGTTTCATCGGAATTCCTTTGTTGCGTTTAATTTTGATAAACATCACTTATCTTCTTATTATTGCATATATTGACTAAATATAATTTTATATGTTATCGAGAAAAGCAAAATATGCCCTGAAAGCACTTATTTATATGCACGAACATCCTGAGGAGATTCCTATTCCAGTAAAGGTTATTTCTGATGAACAAAAAATTCCTTATAAATTTTTAGAGACTATTATGAGTAATTTAAAGCAAAATAGAATCATAAAAAGTCATCGGGGACCAAAAGGAGGATATAGCTTTGTTGTACAACCTGAAGTTATTACCGTAGCTTCGGTTATGCGAATTATGGATGGTCCAATTGCATTAACTACCTGTACTTCAGAAAATTTTTATGAAAAGTGTGAAGAATGTATAGATGAACACATCTGCAAAGTGCGTAAATTATTCATTGATGTACGAACAGAAATGTTGCCTGTTTTAGAAAAGTCCATTACAGAGATGTGATTTTTTTACGATATTGATCCGAAAGGTTTATGCTGAAGCTGCATGATAGATTGTTAATGTTGATGTGAGTATTATTACTAAGCCGACTACAATCATTAGTATTCTTTTATTAATCTTTGATGCAAGGAAAGCTCCTAATGGCGCTGCAATAACTCCTCCAATAATGAGCCCGAGTACTACTTGCCAGCTGTCAACCCCAACATAAAAAAGAAATATACCTGTTGCAAAAAAGGTAACAAAAAATTCAGCAGTATTCACTGTCCCTATTGTGATTCGAGGACTTTTTCCCTGATTGATAATATTAGAGGTTACAATAGGTCCCCAGCCACCACCACCAATGGCGTCAAATAGACCTCCAATGAATGCTAGTAGTCCCGCCCTCTTAATTTTTTCTTTTTCTTTAAACTTATTACGAATTCCTTTGTAGAGAATAATACTTCCTAGTATTAGTAAATAAGCAGAGATGTACGGTTTAACAAATCCTCCATTTAAAACATCGGAGAGTAAGTATGCTCCTAATACGGCGCCAATGACACCAGGAACAACAAGTCGGACTAATAAATTTTTATCAATATTTTTAAATTTTAAATGTGATAAACCGGATACTCCTGTTGTAAAAACCTCGGCCATATGAACGCTGGCTGATGCTATTTTTGGAGATACCCCAAAATGTAGCAGTAAAGCACTGCTGCTTGCTCCATAGGCCATCCCTAAAGCGCCATCTATTAATTGTGCGCAAAAGCCTATCCCTATAAATGTATAAAAGGTACTATCAAATGAAAAGGTGAATTCTTCACTTTGCGTAATGATATATATAAAATAGCCAATCAATAAAAGCTTTAAGCTAAGTATAGACCATCCTATTTGTTTATAACTGATATTTAAAAATTTTCTCTTCATAAATTGGATTGTGAACATATATAATGCTTGTAATTAAATATTCGGCTAATATATAAAAAAATATTAATTCTATGGGTTAAGTAGGATTAATAAAAAAGGCATCCTCTAGACAGAGGACACCTCGTTCAACTAAAACTAACTATGAAACATATTTCCACGGAAATGATTATGGACATTTAAGAGGTCATTTTAGGCTAGTAAGGCATCAATAATTTATGCGGTGTTTGAATGTTGAGTAACGTTTATAATTTTAGCATTTATAAATTCATACACTATATTGTTAAAAGCTACGGGTTGTTCCATCATTGGAACATGCCCACATTCATTAATAAGGGATAACCTTACAGAAGGAAAGGAGAGGTAAAACTCTTCGGCTACAGAAATCGGGGTTATATTATCCTGCATTCCCCAGATTAGTTGAATAGGGATTTTAATAGTATGCAGCTCATCTTTTAAACTTTGTCTTTTGGCGTCTTTTGTGAGGCTAATGATGGATAGGAGATTTTTTTTATCTTGGATATCTGTAAGGATGTTGTTTATTAATTTCTCCTCAACAACTTCTGTTCTATAAAAAACTTCTGTAATTTTTGATTTTATGTAGGTATAATCATTGATTATAGTAAATTGATTATTTATTGAACTGTCATAAAGTCCAGAACTTCCTGTTAAAACTAAGCCTGCTACATTATATTGATACCTTAAGGTATAAAGCAAAGCCACATGTCCTCCAAGCGAATTTCCAACAAGTATGGGATCTTTAATTTGATGTATAGTGATGTAATTTTTTAAAAAATCCACCAATTCTCTTAATGGAGAGATAGATGTGTTTTGTTTATAAATTGGTAATTCAGGAGTATATATGTTATACAAACTTGAGAGTTCACTTTTTACCAAATCCCAGTTACTTAGAGATCTAAACAGGCCGTGAATTAATATTACATTTTGTTTTTTGTTTCTCAATGCCATACTATTATTTGTTTGAGCGATATGCATTTTATTTTTTTAGGAATTAAGGATAGGGCAAAGATATAATAATTTTTTATATCATATTAAGTCGATAGGATTTGTAGATTAAAAAAAGTTATTTATATTTGTTGCATAAAACAAACAAATAGATGTTAACTGTCTTTTTAAATATAATGTGTAGCATGTTGGAACTAAACAAGTGGGAGGATCCAGTATATGCTTTTTAATTTGGAAGTGCATTGCTAATTCTGATTCCCCATTGAAAAATGGGGAATTTTTTATGACTAATGATTAATTAAATACGAGTTACATGAAAAAACTAAACGACCATAATGAAATTTTATCAGAAGGATTATATAATACGGTAATGTATCGAATAGAGCGAGCAGCTGCTATAATAAACGCTTCAAAGGAAATTAAAGATATTTTAAAAAGACCCGTTAGAAAAATCCATATAACCATTCCTCTTGCATTAGATAATGGAAAAGTAGAAGTTTTTGAAGGGTATAGAATTATTCATTCGACACTTATGGGACCTTCAAAAGGGGGAGTACGTTATAGTTTGGAAGTCAATGAGGATGAAGTAGCTGCTTTAGCAGCATGGATGACTTTTAAAACTGCCCTAGTTGAATTGCCTTTTGGGGGAGCAAAAGGCGGAATTAATTGTGATCCACTTTCTCTTAGTGAAGGGGAGTTGGAACGGCTCTCTAGAAAATATGCACGTGCAATGAAGGATGTATTTGGTATAAATAAAGATATTCCGGCACCTGATATGGGAACAGGAGAACGTGAAATGGCCTGGATATTGGATGAATATAATAAAACTTCTGGGGAAAACTCTTTAGGGGTTGTTACAGGAAAACCCATTATTTTAGGCGGATCCAAAGGAAGAGAAGCCGCCACAGGAAGAGGTGTTATGATTACAGCTCTGGAATTATTAAAAAAACTAGGAAAAGGTCCAGAACATACCTCTGCAGTGATTCAGGGGTTTGGGAATGTGGGAAGTCATACGGCCAGATGGCTTTCAAAACAAGGTATTAAAATTATTGCTATTTCCGATCATAGCGCAGCATTTTGGAATCCTAATGGAATTCCTGTAGAGGAAGCCATAGCCTATAGTAAGTCAAACGGGAATACCTTGAAGGGATTTTCTCAAGGGACTCCAATCGCACATGAAGAACTTTTTGAAATCCCTACGGATATTCTTATACCAGCTGCTAGTGAAAATGTCATTACTGAATCAATTGCCTATAAAATACAAGCCGCTATTATCATTGAAGCTGCTAATGGTCCTCTGGTTCCTTATGCTGATGAAATATTGGCTAAAAAAGGGATCTATGTTCTCCCCGATATTTTAGCAAATGCAGGAGGTGTTATTGTATCCTATTATGAATGGATACAGAATCGGTTAGAGCAGTATTGGTTGGAAGAAGAGGTGTACTACCGACATGATGAAAAAATGAAGGCGGCCTTTGATAAGGTTTGGTATAATGCAGAGAAATATAAGGTTACGTTACGTACGGCCGCTTATATTACGGCACTTAAAAAATTAGAGGTGACCTATCGTTTTAAAGGGAGGCATTGAATTAACAGCCCCGTGACCGAGTGGCTAGGTGAAGCTCTGCAAAAGCTTTTACAGCGGTTCGAATCCGCTCGGGGTATCATATAAATTAAGTGAAATGAGTAAAATACATACAAGCCGGTTAAAGCAATTAACAGGTAAAGCAATGTGCTTCATTGTTCTATTATATGCTATAGGAGCCTGCAAAGAAACTGTTCATTCCAGTTTGTCCTGGACTAAAGACACGGATATACAACTTTCAGAAATTAAGTATATCGATAGTATTGTGCAATGGAAAAATAAACGAGTTGCGGCATTGAAAGCTCAAGATGGATGGTTAAATCTTATAGGACTATTTTGGCTTCATCAAGGGAAAAATACCATTGGTTCAACTAAAGGGCATGATATTATTTTTCCTAAGAATAAGAGTAGTCGAGATATAGGTCATTTCCGTTTAACCAATGAGGGGGTGATTACTTTCTATGCCAGTCAAGGGGTTACGGTAAGAGCAAATAATGTTCCTGTTAAGGAAATAACTGTTTATCCCTCCAAAGAAACAATTATTTTATCTCATAATACATTGCAATGGTTCATTATTAAAAGAGGAAACAGTTTTGCCGTAAGGGTTAGAGATTTAAATAACGAATTGGTGGATAAATTTACAGGGACAGCGAGCTTTCCAATAGATAGCAACTGGAGGGTTCGGGCAAAATTTCAACCCGTACCTTTGCGAACAATACCAATAAACGATGTAACAGATCGAACCAGTGAGCAAAATTCACCAGGAACACTTTATTTTACAATAGGAGAAAAAGAATTTCACTTAGATGTTCTAAGGGAGGGAAGTAAATTTTTCATAGTATTTGGGGATCAGACCAATGGCATGGAAACCTACCATACAGGCAGGTTCTTATATGCTGATACTCCTAATAAAGCCGGCTATACGTGGCTGGATTTTAACAAGGCTTACAATCCACCTTGTGCCTTTACTGCTTTTGCAACTTGTCCGATTCCTCCAAAACAAAACATACTTACAATTCCAATTACGGCAGGTGAAAAGAAATATAAGGAATTAGGATATTCGAAGGATCAAATCGAAGTCAACAAAGATTTTAATATTCATTTTTAAATCAAATTATGTATGGGAGCTGTTAAAAAGATAATGAAGCAAAAACATCTGTTGCAAATAGATGCCTTTAGTACCGAAAGCGGAATACATTATATTGGAATACCGATACAAGTTTCTACATTTGGGGAACCCTTGGGAAGCGCACCTATTTTGGTAATCAATCACGGTGTTCAAAAAGATATATCAGAAAAGAGTCACATGGCATTTGAAAATCTAGCAATAGATTCCTCAAATATTACGATTGCATCTTTGTGTTTTCCACGAGGAATGGCTCCCGAATTTTTATATGAAAGCTATAAACATTTCAATACTGAAGATATAAAAGCTCTTGTTATTTCAGCTTTTCAATTAATGGGGCATACCATGTCAATGACTATTGAAGTAGTAAATTAAAAAAAAAATTTAATCAATAAATCTATTAAACCGATAGGTTATATATAATTAATAAAGTAATCCAAACAAAATTTTTATGAAATATTATAAAATTATCAGCTTAAGCATCATTTTTATAAGCTTCTATGGGCTTTCCGCTCAAAACGCTTTACAAGGAAAATTGATTGATGCCCAAACCAAAGAATCCTTATCCGGAGCTACTGTACAGATAAAAGGTACTAATATTGGAACATCAACTGATGTGGAAGGCAGTTTTTATTTAGAATTTGATCAGAACTTTCCGGTACAATTAACCTTTACTTATTTAGGGTATCATACAAAGAGTTTAACGGCAAAGGATAATAGTTTTCTAGAGGTACCTTTGTATTTAGCGTCCTCTTCACTTTCTGAAATCGTGGTTACGGCAAGAAGACGTAGCGAGGAGGCATTAGAGGTTCCTATTCCTATTTCTATTATAGATGCTTCACAAGTTGAAGAAACAGGGGCGTTTAATGTCAATAGAATAAAAGAACTGGTTCCCTCTGTACAATTGTATTCTTCTAACCCTAGAAATACGACCCTAAATATCCGGGGACTCGGTTCCACCTTTGGGCTCACCAATGATGGAATTGATCCAGGAGTTGGATTCTATGTGGATGGTGTATATTATGCTAGACCGGCGGCAACCACGCTAGATTTTATAGATATAGAACAAATTGAGGTGCTTAGAGGTCCCCAAGGAACACTCTTTGGAAAGAACACGACTGCCGGGGCATTTAATATAACAACCAGTAAACCCAGTTTTACACCAGAAGCTGGTTTTGAAACAAGCTTTGGAAATTACGGTTTTATTCAGGCAAAAAGCTTTGTAACGGGACCCCTAGTTTTGGATAAACTGGCCGGAAGAATATCATTTTCAGGAACGCAAAGGGATGGAACTATTTATAATGTAGCACGGGATGAACATGTAAATGATCTAAATAATATTGGTTTCAGGGGGCAATTGTTGTACACACCAAATAATGCCATTAAAATTTTACTTTCAGGGGATGCCTCTAGCCAAAAACCTAATGGATATGCTCAGGTTTTTGCCGGGGTAGTAACTACTCAAAGACCTGATTTTCGTCAATTTGAACAAATCATAGCGGATCTTAATTATGAATTACCTAGCAGGAATCCTTTTGACAGAATTATCGATCATGATACACCATGGCGTTCCAAAAATCAATTTGGGGGATTGTCACTTAATGCAGATTTCCAACTTTGGAACGGCACATTAACTTCTACCACAGCATGGCGGTATTGGAATTGGGGGCCTTCCAACGATAGGGATTTTACAGGATTACCGGTTTTAAACTTATCTCAGGCACCTTCCAGACACGATCAATGGTCTCAGGAAATAAGATACGTAGGCGATTTCACATCCAATTTGAGTGGAGTGATCGGGATATTTATATTAGGACAAAACCTAAAATCTGACCCTGTACATACCCAAGAATCCGGAGCCGCTCAATGGCGTTTTGCTCAGAATACGCAGGATCCGGCATGGCAAACACCGGGCTTGTTGGACGGATATGGAATAAAAACTAAAAACCGATTGGAGAGTTTTAGTGGGGCTGTTTTTGCCAATGTAGATTGGAAAATTAACGAGAAGCTTCATCTTTTACCCGGTTTGCGCTTTAATTATGATACCAAAGAAGTGGAATATAATAGGAAAACCTATGGAGGGTTACAAACGGATGATCCGGATTTAATAGCGCTTAAAGAGCGAGTATATTCAGACCAAGCCTTTAATGTGGATGTAAACAATACCAATATTTCAGGGCAGTTAACCTTACGATACCAGCCCTTAAAAGCCTTAAACACCTACGCTACCTTTTCTACAAACTATAAACCCATAGGTGTCAACCTTGGGGGGCTACCCACCCAGAATGGAGAGCCACTACTGGAATTAGCAGAAGTGAAACCTGAGTATGTAACACATTTTGAGATTGGTTTTAAATCCAAACCGACAAGTAATTCAACTTTTAACCTTTCTTTTTACAATACTTCCATATCGGATTTTCAAACTGTAGTGCAGACACCGGAACTTGGCGTAAATAGAGGGTATCTGTCCAATGCCGAAGAGGTAAGGGTATTTGGAGCTGAACTCGATGGTAGAATTCGTCTCAATGAAAATATAGCTTTCAAAGGCTCTTTGGCTTATACCGATGCGAAATATGAATCTTTTACCAATGCACCGGTTCCCCTGGAAGAAGTAGGAGGGAATCAGGCATTTAAGGATATTTCAGGAGGGAAACTACCGGGAGTATCTAAATGGACGGGATCTTTAGGGGGAGAACTAACTTCTAATCCATTGGAGATTTGGGAGCAACAGGGAACATTGTTCTTAGGAGTGGACAGTTATTTTAGAACGGAATTTTCATCCAGTGGTTCCCCGTCCAAATATTTGAATATACCCGGATACGGGCTTTTTAATGCCAGGGCTGGATTTAGAGCCTATAAAGGACTTTCTATATTTGTTTGGGGCAGAAACCTCTTTAATAAGAACTACTTCGAACAATTGCTGCCCGCAGGAGGAAGTGCAGGACATTATGCAGCTGTATTGGGTGATCCCGGAACTTACGGAATAACCCTAAAATATAGTTTTCTTTAATAAATACACGCTATCCTATCAGCATATCTTAATGCTATATAACTATGAATCAAACAACCATAAAATTATAATGACAGCAAAAAATAATCGCGTTTTTATAACGCTAATCCTTCTTTTATTTACCATAACAATTTATGGACAACAAACATACAGTTTAAAAGGACAAATCAAAACCTCTACGGGGGTACCAGTTCCAGGAGCTACTATATTTATTAAAGGAACGGAGCAGGGAACAGTTACCGATTTTGATGGTTATTACACCATACAAGTAGCGGGAAATGAAGTATTGTCTATTTCCAGTATAGGATTGAAATCTGTGCAAAAGAAGGTTTTGGGACTGAGAGTTCTTGATGTAATACTTGAGGAGCTTACAGAAGAACTAAATGAAGTGGTGGTAGTGGGCTATGCAACCCAAAAAAAAGAAGATCTTACTGGGGCTGTTTCTTCGGTAGCTGATAAACTTTTACAAGATAGACCGGCCTCTTCAGTGGATCAACTTCTTCAAGGTGGGGTCGCCGGGGTTCTGGTTACGCAGACATCAGGACAGCCAGGGGGAGGAATTAGTGTTCGTATCCGTGGGGGTGGCTCTATTCAGGGGGGAAATGAACCCCTATATGTAATCGATGGATTTCCAGTGTATAACAATGATCTTTCCCTTGGCGTGGTCTCTGGGAATACAACCAACCCGCTTTCATCTTTAAACCCTTCCGATATTGCCAGTATCAATGTATTGAAAGATGCTTCAGCTACAGCTATATATGGTTCCCGGGGAGCAAATGGGGTAGTGATTATAACTACCAAACAAGGGAAAAAAGGGAACCCGAAGGTGTCTTATGAAACAAATTACGGGATACAGGAACTCCGAAGAAAGATAGGGGTTATGAATGCTTCTGAATTTGCAACGCTTAGAAATGAAGCTTTGTTGGACAGGAACCCAACACAAGGACCTTATCAATATTTAACTCCTGATCAAATTGCAAATCTGGGAGCAGGCACGGATTGGCAGGAGGCTGCATTTCAGGCTGCCCCAATCTCAACACATCAACTTACCATTTCCGGATCCGGAGATCGTACCAAATATCTAATTTCAGGAAGTTTTTTTGACCAGAAAGGAGTCATTAAGAATACAGGATTTAACCGTATCAGTACTCGGATAAATCTGGAGACCAAAATCAATGATGATTTTCAAATTGGATTTCATCTTACAGGAAGTAAAACCAATAATAAACTGGCTCCCTCGGGACTTGTTTCGGCACTCCTTACGATGCCGCCTACAGCCAATATTTACGATCAAAATGGCAATTTTACTTTACGAAACCCTTTTGAGAATGTCATAACAAATCCTATAGCATCACTTGAATTGCAAACCAATAAAAGCAAAAATCTCAGGATTCTGGGAACCGTGTACGGGGAGTACACACTTTGGAATCGGCTAAAATTAAAAATCTCATTGGGAACAGATATCAATAATTTAAAAGAGGAGTCATATTTACCAAGCACCCTTTATGAAGGAAGTCTCGTTGGTGGAGAGGCCAGAATTGCAGCTCTTGAAGCCTACTCTTGGCTTAATGAAAATACACTGACCTATAAAAATATATTTGGCAAACACAGTGTAGAGGGATTATTGGGATTTACCCAGCAACAATATACTAATGAGCATTTTAATGCCGGATCCCAAAATTTTGTAACTGATGCCCTTACTTTTAACAACTTAGGGAGTGGTTCAGTGGCCTTATTGCCGGGTTCCAACACGTATTCATGGAGTCTGCTCTCTTATTTGGGTAGGATTAATTATAATTATGATCAGCGGTATTTTATAACGACCTCTTTTCGGGCTGATGGTTCTTCTAGGTTCGGAAGTGATAACAAATGGGGTTATTTTCCATCTGTTGCATTGGCCTGGCGAATTAGTAACGAAGCATTCTTTAGCCCTCTTGAAAATACCATCAGTAATTTAAAACTAAGGGTAAGTTATGGAACTACCGGAAATCAGGAGATAGGCGTGTATCAGTCTTTATCCACTCTAAGTGCAGTACGTACGTTATTGGGAACTGATTTTGTCACTGGATTTACACCCGATAGGATTGCCAATAGTGAGCTTGGATGGGAAACTACCAAACAGACTGATATAGGTCTGGATGTTGGTTTTTTTGATAACCGTATTAATTTAACACTTGATGCCTATTATAAAAAAACCGAAGATTTGCTCCTGAATGTTGAAATTCCATGGACCAGTGGTTTTGCCTCTTCTCTACAAAACTACGGATCGGTTGAAAATAAAGGACTGGAAGTAGCCGTTAACACCGTCAATTTTAAAGGAGATTTTAACTGGAATTCCGGATTTAATATTTCCTTTAACAGAAATAAAGTCATCAGCATAGGAGATGGAAACACTGATTTTATATTGGGAGGGAACTTCAATGGGGATTATATTATTCAGGAAGGACAACCCTTAGGATCTTTTTATGGAGCTGTTGCCAATGGGATATTACAACCTGGGCAAGAAACCGAATTGGGTGCTTTAACAGGAAGAAATGATCCACAGCCTGGAGATCGTATTTATAAAGATATTGATGGGGATGGCACTTTTTCCACAGCTGCTGATCGGGAAATTATAGGGAATGCCCAGCCGGATTTTATTTTTGGACTAACCAATACCTTTAATTACAAGAATATTGATCTAAATATTTTGTTACAGGGCTCCGTTGGAAATGAGATTCTTAATGGCAATCGTCAAGTACTGGAACTATTGACAGGACAGCAAAATGCTTCTTTAGAAGCTGTGAATCGTTGGTCAGAAGAAAATACAGCTACAGCTATTCCCAGGGCTTCGGCAGATCCATCCAATATTTTTCTCAACCGTTTCGTTGAAGACGGATCCTATCTGCGTTTAAAAAGTATTGTGTTAGGTTATACGTTTCCTAATGCCATCACTTCTAAATTTTTTGTTAGCAACTTAAGACTATACCTAACAGCAGAAAATCTATTGACTTGGACAAAATACACTGGATTTGACCCTGAGGTAACCTCTGCTGGTAATACAGTAACTAAAGGATATGACGCAGGGGTATATCCCACATCGCGAAGTATATCGGCAGGACTTAAAGTAACCTTTTAAATTATAATGAAAATGAAGAAATATACCTTGATTAGCCTTTTAGTTTTATCATTTCAGGCATGTACTGATTTGGAAGAATCACCTGAATCAAATTTGACAGTCGATCAATTTTACAATACAAGTGAAGATGCAGAGTCTGCTGTTAATGCTATATACCATAGGATGTTTACCGAATGGTTGGTGCTATATAACCGCCAACTTATGATGCTTGAAATGGCTACGGATGATGTAAGCGCTGGTCCAAGAACACGAAGCTCTCAGGTTATCGATCTGTCTAAAATCAATTATGTTCCGAATAATACGGGACTCAATTGGACATGGCAATATAGTTATGACGCCATTAATCGTGCCAATATTGCGATTGATCGTATTGCACTTTTACAACCTGATGTTATAGATTCAAAACTTCAAAAGCGTTTAATTAATGAAGCGAAGTTTCTAAGAGCTTGGAATTATTTTAATCTGGTCAGATGGTTTGGAAGTGTTCCGCTTATTCTTAAGGAAACCTCTTCTTTGTCTCTGGAGGAATTGCAGGTGTCCAATACTTCTGAGCCCCAGATTTATGAGCAAATTATAAAAGATTTGGAAGCTGCAGAAGCGTTACCCATCCGGGGATCTTATGCAGATATAGATGTGGGACGCGCCACGGCAGGAGCAGCTAAAATGTTATTGGCCAAAGTATATCTAAGAAAAGGAGAGTGGCAAAAATCAGCAGCTAAAACAAAGGAACTTATGGACTCAGAACGGTATGGGCTTTTTGATGAGTTTGCATCTGTTTTTAGTCCAGAATCAAAAAATGGAAAGGAGCATATTTTTTCCATTCAGTTTAATGGGGATGCCTCTTTAATTAATGGTTTGTCTTGGTTTTCACTTCCCTTTGAGTTTAATGGAGAATACGTGGATGCTCCTAATCCACAAAGTGATTTATATCAAAGTTATGAAGAAGGGGATGCCAGAAGAAATGTAACCTTTGCGAAGGAATTGTCTGATCCTACTACGGGTGCAAAAGTAACACTTGCAAATTTAAGTTATGTGAAATACTTTGACCCAGAAGCAGCCTATACCCCGCAATTATCCCGGGTAAATATTCCGCTACTGCGCTATGCCGATGTCTTGCTCATGCATGCAGAGGCATTAAATGAATTAGAAGGTCCTTCTAATGCAGCCTATGAAGCTGTTGATAAAGTAAGGAAACGAGCTCATGTGGCTCCTTTAAAAGAAATAGCACCAAGCTTAAACAAGGAAGCATTCAGAGATAAGATTTATGAGGAACGAAGAAAGGAACTTGCCTTGGAGTATCATCGCTGGTTTGACCTTACCCGTAGAGGACCCGATTATTATGTAAAAATGCTTCATAGGGCAGGCAAAACAAATGCTGAACCTAGGCATGTAAAGTTCCCTATTCCCCAACGAGAATTGCTATTAAATCCCAATTTAAAACAAAACCCTGAATGGGAGGGGTATTAACCAAAAAAGCATATTTATATGAAAACAAATTCTATTGTATTAACAACCCTTTTAATCGGAATACTACTTAGTTCGATTTCATGCGAAACACTACATAAGAAAAAAGATATTGTGGCTGTACATGAGACCAAGAAACCAAATGTTGTATTGATTTTAACGGATGATCTGGGCTATTCAGACATAGGAGTTTATGGATCACAGATTCAAACTCCAAACTTAGATGCATTGGCTTCAAATGGTGTTTCTTTTCGCGAATTTTACAATGTTGGAATCTGTGCCCCCACCAGAGCGTCATTACTTTCAGGGCAATATCAACACGATGCGGGAGTAGGCTTTTTTGCCGTGGATTTAGGAATTCCGGCATACCAAGGCTATCTAAATAAAGAATCAGTGACCATAGCAGAGGTGCTGAATCAGAACGGATATCGTACCTATTTATCAGGAAAATGGCATTTAGGGACCAAACATGATCAATTACCAAATCAACGAGGGTTTGATAAGTTTTATGGTTTTCCGGGCGGAGCAAGCAGTTATTTTGCTCAAAAACCTTTTACCCACGAACCTCTTGAACTTTATTATAATAATGTACCCACTAAGGTAAAAGACTCGGCTTTTTATCTGACGGATGCTATAACAACAGAAGCCATAAAAATGGTTTCTGATACAATTCAGCAAGCCCCCTTTTTCTTATACTTGGCCTATAATGCTCCACATTGGCCATTACAGGCACCTATTGAGGACATAGAAAAGTATAAAGGAAAATTTGATAAGGGTTGGGATCAGATACGGCAGCAGCGAAGAAAAAAACTTATAGATCGAGGACTGATTAATTCTTCTGAACCTTTGTCCGAACGCCCTAGTACCATTCCTGCCTGGGATGAGCTTTCGAAAAAGGAACAAGAGCACTGGGCAAAGTATATGGAAGTTCATGCGGCTATGATTGATAGGGTAGATCAAAATATAGGACGACTCATTGCACATTTAAAAGAAAGCGGGCAATATGAAAACACTGTCTTTTTCTTTTTATCCGATAATGGAGCCGCTGGGGAAGATGTCAATCGCGGTTTTGGAAATGCACAATTTGCAGAAACTCAAGCAGAAGTTGGAACTTTAGATTCCTATAAATCTATTACCCATCGTTGGGCTTATGCAGCAAACACCCCTTTTACGTATTGGAAAACCTTTCCATATGAAGGGGGAATCAGCTCACCATTTATTGCTTCATTTCCCAAAAGGTTTAAAGAAAATACGATTGTGACAGGACGCGGTCATCTCATCGATATATTTCCAACCATTTTAGAAGTCGCGCAATCTTTATATCCTGATTCTTATAATGGGAATAAGATTTTGCCACTTACAGGAAATTCATTGCTACCTCAATTGACGGGAGAGTCAGACGTTAAAACGGACACCTTATTTTTTGAATGGTCTGGAAACAGGGCTGTACGTGCCAATCAATGGAAAATCCTTTCTCTGGCAGGAGAAACTAAATGGAAATTGTTCAATATAGAAAAGGACAGGGAGGAAACATCCGATGTTTCCAATCTTCACCCGGAATTGGTACAAGAATTAAGTGAGAGTTATGAGCTCTGGGCAAAAAACCATCATGTGGTAGCTACGGATTCTTTATTACGCCATTCTCCCAATGGGAAGGGAATGACTCGTTTTAGAGAAGGAATATTAAAAACAATAGAAAAATAAAAGTAAAGCATATAAATCGGTTAGGCTCATATAAGTTACGTGGTGGTTCTTGTATAGATTAGAAGTTGGACTTCCCTAACCGGTTTTATCATATAACGAGCAAAGCAAATGAAAATAAAAGATATTTTAAAAAGGGAAAAAGAAAATTGGTTGGAGTTCATGGAAGGGGATTATAAATAATTTTCAAAATTTGTTTTATGGCTTTGGAGTAAAATAAAAGCATGGTGGATACTTCGGTTCGATTTGCGCCACGCATTTCGGTCAAACTGGTTCTTCGTCAAATTTGGGGAAATATCAGGTTAATATTTGAAGATTAAATACTATTTTATAATGTTTTTATTCATTAA
>Ga0079224_100003187_pt1 | contig 20491 bp, 19 predicted proteins | sample Stecom2015_FD_80414 | JGI IMG/M metagenome (GOLD analysis project Ga0079224, IMG submission 80414) | Agricultural soil microbial communities from Utah to study Nitrogen management - Steer compost 2015 | ecosystem: Environmental > Terrestrial > Soil > Agricultural land | place: USA: Utah...
CGAAATCAAGACCATCTGCCACAGCGGCAGCAAGGCCACGATGGTGGTGCGGGTCGACGGGAACGGCCGTGCCCTCACCGAGGGGGCGCAGGTCGAGATCGGCGGCAACGAGCGCTACGTCTCGGTCAGCCGCGCCGAGTTCAAGCGCCTGACACGCGGGGAAGCGCGCGTTCCGGCCATGCAGCCGCAGCTGCCCATGGACCTTCCCCTGGCTCAGTCCTGAATCGCCCCCGGTTCAGGGCGGGCAGGTGGCAGCGACCTCCTGCAGGCGCGGCTGTTCAGCGGCACCTGCGCCTTCGACCAGCCCCGCGTAAAGTTCGCGCGCCGACGTGCAATCCCCTGCCCGTGCCAGGGCCTGCGCCAGAACCAGGCGGCTGCGCCGCACACGCGGGTGTTGCGCCGGCAGCGCCGCGGCATGGATGGACTCCGACTGGCGCGCATAGTCCACCGCCGCGGCAATGTGACCGCGCGCCAGCTCCACCTCCGCCCTGCCCATCTGCACCGCTGCCAGATCGGGATGGCTGGCGCCCAGGCTGGCGCGGATGACGTCCGCGGCCTCGTCGAACCCCTGCCGCGCCTCTTCCAGATGGCCCCGGTCCAGTTCGATGAAGGCCAGCCCGGTGAGGGCGACCGCATACAGATGATGGTGTCTGCCCAGCGACTGCCGCAGCAGCTCGAGACCTTCGCGCTGGATGGCCTCGGCGCGTTCGAGCTGGCCGGCCTGGCGCAGCATCGAGGCCAGGTTGCCAAGCATCGTCGCCACCGTTGGATGAGTGGGCCCATAGGCAGCACGGGCATCGGCGACCGCCGCCTGCATGCGCTCGATGGCCAGCTCGCGCTGGCCGCGCTCCATCGCGATCACGGCCAGGGTGTTGCTGGCGGTGACGCGTTCGGGGTGGCCGTCCGGGAACAGTTCGGCCAGCACTTCTACCACCTGCTGCAGGTAACGCTCGGCCTCGTCGTACTCGCCTAGGCGGCGCTGCACGCCGCCAAGGTTGTGCAGCGTGGATGCGGTATCGACATGCCGCAGGCCAAGCAGCCGCTGCCGCATGTCCAGTGCCTCCCGCAGGCTTTCACGTGCGCCCTGCAGGTCGCCACGCTGCATGCGGATGACCCCGAGGTCGTTGAGATTGCGTGCCACGTTGGTGTGGCGCTCGCCAAGGTGCGCGCGCTGCAATGCGAGCGCCTGCAACATGGCAGTCTCGGCGGACTCCAGGTCGCCCTGGCCGTATTCGATACGCGCCAGGGCGGCCAGGGCCTCGGCCTCGAGCGCGGCCTGGTCGGGATGCTCACGCGCAATCCCGATCGCCTCGCGGGCCAGCATTGCCGCCTCTTCCTTGCGGTCGCGGTCGGCCAGCACCTGTGCCAGCTCCAGACGCACCTCGGTGGCGACGGCATCGTTGCGCGCGCCAACCTGCGCCAGGGCCGGCCGCAGCTCCTGCTCCGCCTCGTCGAAGCGCCCTTCCGCATGGGCCACGCGCGCCGACTCCAGGGCCAGGGCCAGTGCATCGGCCAGGCCCAGCGCCTCCGCCTCCGCCAGCAGCGTCCGCGCACGTTCGTACTGGCCGAGTTCGCGCTGGATGCCCGCCAGGGTGAGCAGCAGCTCCGCGCGCAGGGCAGGATCCTCGGCCAGGCCCTCGACCAGCTGCCGCTCGCCACGCTGCAACAGCTCCAGCGCCGTCACCTCGTGGCCCTGCGTCTGGTTCGGGCCGGCGCCCCGCAGGAGGTCGATCAGGAAGCCCTTGACGCGCTCGGCCCGCTGCGCCTGCAACTGCGCCTGCCTGGCTGCGGCCATGGTGTGGCCATACTGGCGCCAGGTGGCATAGACGCCGGCACCCAGACTGACGACGACCAGTCCCGCGGCGATGGCGCTGAAGCGGTGGCGGACCAGGAAGCGCTGGCTGCGGTACCAGAACGATTCCGGCCGTGCGCGCACGGGACGGTTGTCGAGATGGCGGTCAACGTCCTCGGCGAAGGCGGCCGCGGACGGATATCGCCGTTGCGGATCGGCATGCAGCGCCTGGCGCAGGATCATGTCCAGGTCGCCACTGATTCGGCGGCGCAGCTGCTTCAGGGACAGGCGCCGCCTTTGCGCCAGCAGATCGGCATGCCCACTGCCCCGCAATACCGCCGAGGGCAGACGCAGGGTGTCGTCGTCGCGCCGTTCCGGCTTCACACCCACCAGCATCTCGTGCAGCAGGACGCCCAGGGCATACACGTCGGTGGCCGTGGTGGTGGCTTCGCCACGCCACTGTTCCGGTGCGGCGTAGGCCGGCGTCAGCCGGCGGCGCGATGTCACCGTCACCGTCGCTTCGTGTGTGGCACCCGGCTCGTCGATCAGGCGGGCGATGCCGAAGTCGAGCAGTTTCAGCTTCCCGTCGCCGGACACTAGGATGTTGGAGGGCTTGAGGTCGCGATGCACGACCAGCGCGCTGTGCGCATAGGCGACGGCATCGCACACCTGCTGGAACAGGCCCAGGCGCGCTTCCACCGGAAGACGCTCGCGGTCGCAGTAGTCGGTGATGGGCACGCCCTCGACGTATTCCATGGCAAACCAGGGCACGCCTTCCGGCGTCACGCCACCGTCGATCAGGCGGGCGATCCGGGGGTGTTCCAGGCGCGCCAGGATCTGCCGTTCGCGCATGAATCGCTGCTGCTCGTAACGGTCGAGCATGCCGTGACGCAGCACCTTCACCGCCACCTTCTGGTGGAAGCCGTCCCCCTCACGCTCGGCGAGGAAGACGCTGGCCATGCCACCCTGGCCGATCAGGCGCAGCAGGCGGAATGGCCCAAGCAGGCGACCGCACCAGTCTGCGAGCTGGTCCGGATCGTTCTCCCCGCTTTCCGTCGCACCGTCCACCAGGGCACGCGCGATGCGGCCGCTGCCGGCATCGATCAAGCTGGGCCGGGAGGCGTCGGCGATGAGCTGGCGCAGCGCCTCGCGCATGGCCGGCTCCAGGTCCAGGCTCTGCAGCCAGGGCTCGCGCAGCTTTTCGGGCATGTCCAGCGCGTCGTCGAGCAGCGGCGACAGCTTCGCCCAGTGCTGCTGGATGTAGTCGCGCATGCGGTCAGCTCATGAGCTGGTGGAGGAAGGCCCGCGCCTTGTTCCAGTCGCGGTCGACGCTGCGGGGCGAGCGGCCGACCACCTCGGCCGTCTCTTCAAGGGACAGGCCCGCGAAAAAGCGCAGTTCCACCACCCGGGCCAGATTCGGATCGGCCTCCTCCAGGCGCTTGAGTGCCTCGTCGAGGGCCAGCATGTCGGCCGCCATGGCCTCGACGCTGGCCTCGCAGCTCTCCCAGTCCACGGCGATGCGGTCGCCACCGCGCTTGGCGGCGCCGCGCCGGCGCGCGTAATCGACGAGGATGTTGCGCATGATGGTGGCGGCGTAACCGAAGAAATGCGCCCGGTCGCGCCAGTCGGTGGTGCCGCCGGAAGACAGGCGCAAATAGGCTTCGTGCACCAGGGCCGTGGTCGACAGGGTGTGGCGGGCGTTCTCGCGCACCAGATAGCGATGCGCCAGCGTGCGCAGCTCGTGGTACACCTGCGGCAGCAGCATCTCCAGCGCACTGCTGTCGCCCTCACGGGCGCGCCCGAGCAGAACGGTGATGTCTTCGGCCTGGGACACGTCTGGGGATCCTCGGCAGCCAGCCGCCTATGGTAGCGCCGGCGGCCGCGGCCCGCCTCAGCGCTGGCAGCGCGGGCAATAGCAGCTGCTGCGCCCACCCAGGCGCAGGGCGCGGATGCGGGTCCCGCAGCGCGGGCAGGGTTGGCCCTCCCGGCCGTACACCACCAGTTCCTGTTCGAAATAGCCGGGCGCGCCGTCCGGATCGAGGAAATCACGCAGGGTGGTGCCGCCGCGCTCGATGGCGCGGGCGAGGATGGTGCGTACGGCCGCGGCCAGATCCCGGTAGCGGGAGCGCGACACCCGCCCGGCAGGCCGGGCCGGATGGATGCCGGCCCGGAACAGGGCCTCCGCGGCGTAGATGTTGCCCACGCCCACCACCACGGCCTGGTCCATCAGGAAGGTCTTCACCGGTGCCCGCCGGCCGCGCGCGGTCCGCCACAGGTGATCGCCGTCGAAACCCTCCGACAGCGGTTCCGGCCCCAGTTCCCGCAGCAGCGGGTGGACCTCGCCACGCGGCTGCCACAGCAGGCAGCCGAAGCGGCGCGGATCGCTGAATCGCAGCAGCCGGCCATCGTCCAGCAGCAGGTCGGCATGGTCATGCCTCTGAACCGGCGTCCGCGCCGGCAGCACGCGCAGCACCCCCGTCATGCCCAGGTGCACCAGCACATCGCCGGGTCGGGTTTCCAGCAGCAGGTACTTGGCGCGCCGGCGAACGTGCTCGATGCGGTGTCCCGGCAGCACGCTGGCGATCTCGCCGGCGATCGGCCAGCGCAGGGCGGGCACGCGCAGCCGCACATCCACGACCCGACGGCCGCGGACGTGCGCCTCGATGCCCCGGCGGGTGGTCTCGACTTCCGGCAGTTCGGGCATGGCCGGCAGCTTCCGGCCTGCCCGTCGTCGCGGTCAAGCGTTGCCCAGCACCGCCATGTCACGCAGGGTCACCGGTGCCGCCCCTGCGGCCGCTCCGGTCTCCCCGCGCAACCCCAGCAGCACGCGCACCAGGTCCCCGTACGCGCATGCCAGTTCCGCGTACAGCCGCGCCAGGCCCCCCTGGCCACGCTCGCCCAGCAGGCCGTAGGCGGTACGGCCCAGGTGCTGGTAGTAGACCGCATCCACGTGCCGGCGATGGCGCAGGCCGGGGAACAGGCCGGCAAGCAGCAGGCAGCGGTCGCCCACGTCGCGCAGGCGGTCGTCGCCGACACCCCCCGGCGCCTCCAGCGCCTGCAGGAGCTCCAGGGCCATGGTGCGGCCACCCAGGGCCACGTCGCGTGCATGCCGGATCAGCAGGAACACCAGGTAGCTCTCCTGGTTTTCACTCAGCCGCAGGTGCAGGCGTTGCTGCACGTGCACCAGCGAGGACTGCCACAGTTGTGCCGCGGTTCCCGTTCTCACGTCCATGGCCGGATCACTCCAATATCCTGCTCCTGGCATGGAAATTGGCCATGTACCGGCCGGGATGGCAAGCCAGCACTCGCGTGTGCCTGCTGCCAATGGCACCCGCCTCGGCAGGCGGCCGGTCCCGTCCAGACCGGCCCTAACGGATACTTCACGAGCGCACGCCCCTGCCGGTGCACAATGATCGTGCAGTGCAACAAGGGAATGGCGATGGACCTGGAAACCGGCTGGACGCTGCTGCTGTTCGTCGCCGTGGGCTTCGGCGCGCAGATCATCGACGGCGCCCTGGGCATGGCCTACGGCCTGGTCTCCACCTCGGTACTGCTGGCCCTGGGTGTCCCACCGGCACAGGCCAGTGCCAGCGTGCATGCGGCGGAGATGGTCACCACCGGCATCTCCGGCGGGGCCCACGCCTGGTTCGGCAATGTGGACCGTCGGCTGTTCCTGAGTCTGGTGGTGCCAGGTTGCCTGGGTGGCATCGCCGGAGCCCTGCTGGCCTCACGCATGGATCCGGGCCTGCTCAAGCCGCTGGTGCTGGCCTACCTGGTGCTGATGGGCCTGTTCGTGCTTTGGCGCGGCTGGCGCCAGCGGGTTGGGACCCGGTCCGCCCGCTTCGTACCCGGCATCGGCGCCGGCGCCGGCTTCCTCGACGCCATCGGCGGCGGGGGCTGGGGCCCGATGGCCACCTCCACGCTGCTGGCGCAGGGTACGCCGCCACGGCAGACGGTGGGCAGCGTCAATGCGGCCGAGTTCTTCGTCACCACCGCCATCACCGTCACCTTCATCAGCGGCCTGGGCTTCAGGTTCGGGATGGTGACCCTGGGCCTGCTGCTGGGCGGAGGCCTGGCGGCGCCGCTCGCCGCCTGGGTGGTGCGGCATGTCCCGCAGCGCGGCCTGCTGCTCGGCGTGGGCGTCCTCATCCTGACCATCGCCGGGGTGCAGATCCTGCGCCTGCCCGGCGGCTGAGCCGCCTGCCCGCGGCCATTGCCCCAAGGTCCGGGGTGGGCCGGCGGGGCGCTCGTGGCAGAATGCCCGGCACCCGATGCGCCGGCCGGCGCATCATCCCCGGCATGGCATGAGGAGTTCCATGAGCCAGAAGATCTATCCCAGCGCCCAGGCGGCACTGGAAGGCCTGATCGAGGACGGCCAGACCCTGGCGGTCGGCGGCTTCGGCCTGTGCGGCATTCCCGAGGCGCTGATCGCGGCCCTGCGAGATACCGGCAGGAAGAACCTGACGGTGGTGTCCAACAACGCCGGCGTGGACGGCTTCGGCCTGGGCCTGCTGCTGGAGACGCGGCAGATCCGCAAGATGATTTCCTCCTACGTGGGCGAGAACAAGGAGTTCGAGCGCCAGTACCTGGCCGGCGAGCTGGAACTGGAGTTCACGCCGCAGGGCACCCTGGCCGAGCGTCTGCGTGCCGGCGGCGCCGGCATTCCCGCCTTCTACACCAAGACCGGCTACGGCACCATCGTCGCCGAGGGCAAGGAGACGCGCCAGTTCGACGGCGAGTGGTACGTCATGGAACGCGGCATCCGCGTGGACATCGCGCTGGTCAAGGCCTGGAAGGCCGACAAGGCCGGCAACCTGGTCTTCCGCAGGACCGCGCGCAACTTCAACCCGATGGCGGCCACGGCGGGCCGGGTCTGCGTCGCCGAGGTGGAGCAGCTGGTCGAAATCGGCGAGATCGACCCCGACCACGTGCACCTGCCCGGCATCTACGTGGACCGCATCGTCGTCAATCCCAACCCCGAAAAGCGCATCGAACAACGCACGGTGAGGAGCAGCTGAGCATGGCCTGGAACCGAGACGAGATGGCGCAGCGCGCCGCCAGGGAGCTGCAGGACGGCTTCTACGTCAACCTGGGCATCGGGCTGCCGACCCTGGTCGCCAACTACATCCCGGACGGCATGGACGTGTGGCTGCAGAGCGAGAACGGCCTGCTCGGCATCGGCCCCTTCCCCACCGAGGACGAGGTGGACCCGGACCTGATCAATGCCGGCAAGCAGACCATCACCGCCCGCAGGGGCGCGTCGTATTTCTCCAGTGCCGACTCCTTCGCCATGATCCGCGGTGGTCACATCGACCTGTCCATCCTGGGCGCCATGCAGGTGTCCGGCCGCGGCGACCTGGCCAACTGGATGATTCCGGGCAAGATGGTCAAGGGCATGGGCGGCGCCATGGACCTGGTGGCCGGCGTCAAGCGCGTGGTGGTGCTGATGGAGCACGTGGCCAAGGACGGCACGCACAAGATCGTGCCGGAATGCACGCTGCCGCTGACCGGCGTGCGCTGCGTGCACCGCATCATCACCGACCTGTGCGTGCTGGACGTGACGCCGGACGGGCTGAAACTGGTCGAGCTGGCGCCTGGCGTCACCCTCGGGGAAGTGCAGGCCAAGACCGGCGTGCCGGTACTCGGCTGATCCGCGACCCACCCGGCCTTCAGGCCGAGGTGGGCATGGCGCGCTCCGCCGTCCCCGCTGCCTGCATCGCGCCGGGGCCGTAGACGCTCACGCGGTTGCGGCCACCGGTCTTGGCGCAGTACAGCGCGATGTCCGCCTGCACCAGCAGCGCGTCCAGGCCGCACTCGAGCCCGGGCCGGGCCACGGCCACGCCGAAGCTGGCACTGACCGGGAAACGCGTTCCCGAAGGCGCCGTGTCCAGGGCGGCGACCACACGGCGGCAGCGGTCGGCCAGTTCGCGCGCAGCCTCCACATCCGCTCCCGGGCGCAGGATGGCGAACTCCTCGCCCCCCAGGCGCGCCATCAGGTCGCCGGGTGCGCACTGCGCCCGGCACACGCGCGCCACTTCCACCAGTACCCAGTCGCCGCAGGCGTGACCGTGGCGGTCATTGATGGCCTTGAAGCCGTCCAGGTCGAACATCACCAGCGCCACCGGCTGCCCATGGCGGGCGCAGTCGGCGAGCATGCCGGGTGCGCGCTGGCTGAAATGCAGGCGGTTGCTGATGCCGGTCAGGGCATCGGTCTGCGCCAGTCGGCGGAAGCGCACCTGGTCGCGCTTGACCTGGTAGGCCCACAGGCCGATTGCGGCCAGGAGGATCACCAGCAGCGCGATCGCCAGGCGCGTATTCACCACCGCCTGCTTGGCGATCTCGCTCTCCAGGCGCAGCATCTCGTTGCGCTGGTTGAGCAGCTCGATGGTGTGCGTCTTCTGCAGGTTGTCGTGCTGTGCGAGCTGGAAGGCCAGCTCGCGCGCCTTGATGTCGTCCAGGAAGGCGCGGTCGACCTCGGCGTGCCGACGCTGGAACTGCAGGGCGGCGGCCAGATCGCCACGCTGCTCGGCCTCCAGCGAAAGAGTGCGGTAGGCGGCAATCAGGGGGCGGGAGAACGGTACGCCCTCGCTGGCCTCGACCACGCGCTCGGCATGGCGCCGCGCCTGCACGTAGTGGCCCTGGGCCAGGTGGGCCTCGGCCAGCACGGCGTGGATCTCGGCCACCAGGCGTGGGTAGGCGGTCTGTTCGATGGTGGCCAGGCGCGATTCGAGCAGCTCCACCGCCTCCCGGGGACGGCCGGCCGCCAGCAGTGTCTGCGCCTGGAACCCGCGCACGAACCCCGCCAGCAGATGCTCATTGTGCTTCTCGCAGTCGGCGATCTGCGGTTCGAAAACCGCCGGATCCTCCGGCAGACGGTTGAGCGCGAAGAGCGATTCCAGCTTCAGGATGCCGGCCAGGCAGCGGGTCCGTGCGGCGCCGGCCTCCTGCAGCGTGGATTCAGCGTAGGGAAGCGCCAGCTCGTACTGGCCGGCCTGGTTGTAGAGCACGGCCGCCGCCATCAGGCCCTGGTGCCGCAGGTCCGCGTTGGCGATCCGGGGCAGCATGGACAGGGCACGATCCAATGCCTGCAGGCCGGCGGAGAAGTCGCGCGTGTGCGCATAGTTGTTGGCGAGGAACACGGTGGCGCGGAAGCGGGTCGCCGGGTCGGTGGCATGGGCGGCCAGGTCGTGCAGGGCTTCGATGGCCTGGTTGAACCGGCCATCCAGGGACAGACGGTAGGCCTGCAGGTAACGCAGCTGTTCAACCTGCGCCTGGCTGGCCTGCGGAATCCGGGTCTCCAGCTCGTCGAGCAGCATCCGGAATTCGGCCGGATCGGCACTGCGAACCGCATCGGCGCGGTCCAGCAGCGCCTGCACGGAATCCTCCTCGGCCGCGCGGGGTGACCAGGGCCCCGACACGCCCAGCAGGAACACCATGGCCAGCAGCAGCGCCGTCCGGCGGGCGTGCCACGGAAGACGGCGCGCGGCGGAGCGGCCGGCACGGCACGGGGCCCGGACCGGCTCCAGCAGGAGCCGGCCGGTCAGATCACGGTGCGTCATGTCCGGCGCCCTGCCGGACGGACGGGAACCCATGGGCGTCTCAGGCCACGTCACGCAACCGGGATTCGGGCGCCTCGCCCCCGTCGTCGTCCGGCTTCTCGTCGCCCGGTTCCGAAGGGACGAGGAGGATCATCAGGTTCGGGCGGCCACCGAGCAGCCGGGCCAGGGCCGCGGTATCGCCGGCGAGGAGGGCGTCGCGCACCGGCGGGTCCAGGTCGAGCCCGGCGGCGGCGGCGGTGAACTCCGGGGACTGTGCCGCACCGGCACCCACTTCACGCCCCAGCGTCTCAAGAAAACGGATCACGTTCGACATTGCATGCTCCTTGGTGGACTCACGGTTTGCCATGGCACTTGTCACGCTGCGGGCGCCGGATACCGGGCATCCAGTTCGGCAGCGCGGGAGATCATGTCCTCGTCAGGGACCAGCGCCACGCCCGGTGGCACGACCAGGGTGGACTGCAGTCGCAGGTCGGCACCGGCCAGATCGGCAAGGGCGATCACCTCGATGCGCGGCCTGTGGACGGCGAGCGTGGCCGCCTCGTAGATGGTGACCCTGTGCTGCAGCGGGTAATCCTGCGCCAGTCGCTCCACCAGCAGGGCGCGATGGGCGGGACCGACGGCATGACGGCGGTGCGTGCGGTCACCGGCCAGGGCGACCTGCCACAGCACGAGATAGGCCGACGGATCGATGCGGCGCCGGTAGAACAGGAACTGGCTGGCCTCGAAATGCTGGCAGCCGACCTCGCCCGGATCGATGCCCAGATCCGCATAGAGGCAGTCCCCGGCGGAAATGCCCGGTTCCATGTGGGCCGGAAACCCTTCCGCGCGTGCCTGCGCGATGGCGCGGTGCGGGACGCGTGCAAAAACACCCGGATGGCCGTAGAACACGCCACAGACGCGACGTCCCGCCCGCACTTCGGCGAGGATCAGTGCCAGCATCTCGTCATAGGTGCGCAGCCGCGACTTGCCCTCGGCATAGCAGGGCTGCAGGCTGCGCACGTCGGCGTGCATCTCCTGCAGCCACAGCTCCACCAGCGGATCCGACACGGCCGCGAACACCACATCCGCCTGCCGGATTTCGGCCTGCGCGCGCGGACTGATGTGGCCGCCCAGCAGCATGCCCAGCCCGACACAGACCAGCCTCCCCGAACCCGCCATGGCCCCTCCCGGTTCGTGAACCCCTACGATACCCCATCAGGTGCACAGGCGCTGCCGCGCTCCCGCGCCAGGCACCAGGTCATCCCATCGCACTCCGCGCCGGACTGCGGCAGGAATCCCAGTGCGCGTGCAACCGCCGCCATGCGCGCATTGCCGGGGTGATGGCGGATGAGCAGAACATCCACGCCCGGCAGTCCCGTTGCCTTCTCCAGGAGAAGGCGCATGACGGGGACGGCCAGGCCCTGCCCCTGCCATTCCGGAAGCAGGATGATGCCCAGTTCAAGCCGGTTTCCGTGGCGGCGCCAGCCTGCAACGCCCGCACGCCGGCGGGTCACCTGGACAATCCAGTCCGCTTCGCGCAGCCGCTCGTGGCGACGCCGCGAGATTGCCCGTTCGGCATTGCGCAGCGCGGCTCGCGGTGGCAGCGGCGGTTCGATCGCCCGCATGAGGATCGCGTCACCGTAGATGCGGGCATGGAACCGGCGGTCGCGGCGGTTGGGCGTGCGCAGGCCGAGGTGCATGCGCGCATGATGGGTCATGCGCGCGCGGCCGTCAGCTGTCCTCGGCCACAGCCGGAGTCCTGGCACTCTCCGTCGGCGGCAGGTCGGGATCAGTGCCGAGGAAGCCGCCGGACTGGCGCCGCCACAGGGCGGCGTACAGACCGTTGGCACGCAGCAGTTCCCCGTGCGTACCCGACTCGACGACGCGCCCGCCGTCCAGCACGACCAGGCGGTCGAGCATGGCGATGGTGGACAGGCGGTGGGCGATGGCGATGACCGTCTTGCCTTCCATCAGCGCCAGCAGCTGCTCCTGGATGGCCGCCTCGACTTCGGAGTCCAGCGCCGAGGTGGCCTCGTCCAGCACCAGGATGGGCGCGTCCTTGAGCAGTACCCGGGCGATGGCGATGCGCTGGCGCTGGCCGCCGCTGAGCCTGACGCCACGCTCGCCCACGTGCGCGTCATAGCCCGTCCGCCCCCTGGCATCCACCAGGGCCGGGATGAAGGCATCGGCATGGGCCTGCCGCGCCGCCCGCTCGATGTCGTCCTGGCTGGCCCCGGGACGGCCGTAGGCGATGTTGTCGCGGATGGAACGGTGCAGCAGCGAGGTGTCCTGGGTCACCATGCCGATGGCCCGGCGCAGCGATTCCTGCGTCACCCGGGCGATGTCCTGGCCATCGATGAGGATGCGGCCGCCCTGCACGTCGTAGAAGCGCAGCAGCAGGTTGACCAGGGTGGACTTGCCGGCGCCGGACCGCCCGACGATTCCGACCTTCTCACCCGGGCGGATGTGCAGGTCCAGGCCGTCGAACACCGGCACCTTGCCGTCGTAGCTGAAGCGCACGCCCTCGAAGCGGATGTCGCCACGGCTGACCCCGAGGGTGCCGGCATCGGGCCGGTCCTCCACAGACGTGGCCAGGGTCAGCGTGTTCATGCCGTCCTGCACGGCACCGATGTTCTCGAAAAGGTTGGCCACCTCCCACAGGATCCATTCCGACATGCCACGGATGCGCAACACCAGGGCGATGGCCACGGCGACCGCGCCCAGTGTCGCCGAACCGGACTGCCAGGCGACGATGGCCAGGGCGCCGGTGGCGCCCAGCAGCAGGCCGTTGAGCGTATGCAGGCACAGGTTCAGGCGGGTGACCATGCGCATCTGCGTGTACACCGTGCCCAGGAAGCCCTGCATGGCATCGCGCGCGTAGGCCTCTTCACGGCGGCTGTGCGCGAACAGCTTCACCGTCTGGATGTTGGTGTAGCTGTCGACGATGCGGCCGGTCATCTCCGCGCGCGCGTCAGCCTGGGCTGCACCAATGCGCTGCAACCTCGGCACGAACACCACGAGAATGGTGACATAGCCGGCAAGCCATCCGAGCAGGGGCAGCATCATCCAGGCGTCGGCTCGCCCCAGCAGGAGCAGCGTGCCAAGGAAGTACACCGACACATAGATGAACACGTCCATCAGCTTGGTGACGGTCTCGCGCACCGCCAGCGCGGTCTGCATCACCTTGGCGGCCACGCGGCCGGCGAACTCGTCCTGGAAGAAGCCCAGGCTCTGTCCGAGCAGCTGGCGGTGCGCCAGCCAGCGGATGCGCATCGGATAGTTGCCCATCAGGCCCTGGTACAGCGCCAGGCTGTGCAGGAACACCAGCAGCGGATGGCCGAGCACGATCAGTGCCCCCATGAGCAGCAGGCGCAGGCCGTGTTCCCGCCACAGGGTGTCCGGTCCGGTACTGCCCAGCCAGTCCACCAGGCTGCCCATGAAGTCGAAAAAGGCGATCTCGACGACGGAGACCAGCGCGGTCAGCAACCCCACCGTGAGCAGAAGCGGCAGCACGGGCCGTGTGTAGTGCAGGACGAAACGCAGAAAGCCGCGCGAAGGTGCGGTCGGCTGCACCTGCGGCCAGGGTTCGATCAGCCTCTCGAAGAAGGAGAACAGGCGCATCGGGGGGCGGTGAGGCGGACCCGGGAAAGGTTGCGCAGTATGCCCGATGCGCCCGTAACGGCAGCTGGCCGGCGCGCCGATGCGGACATGCGCTGCCCGCACCGGTACTGCCACGCCGGTGACCGATCCTCAGCGCGCGCGGCGGGCGCGCTCCGGGAAGGGCGGACGTTGCGGTGCCGGCCGCGCGTCGCGTTCCAGCAGCTGCAAAGCCACCTCGATGGCACGGTCCAGCTGCGGGTCGCGGCCGGCGGCGACGTCGGCCGGCAGCTGCTCGACCTCGATGTCCGGAGGCACACCCTCGTTCTCGATGTTGAAGCCCTCCTCGGTCCAGATGGCGAGGTTCGGTGCCGTGACCTGGCCGCCATCCACCAGCGGCGGGAAGCCCAGGATGCCGACCAGGCCACCCCAGGTGCGCTTGCCGACGATGGGGCCGAGCTGGAAGCGGCGGAACATCCACGGCAGCAGGTCGCCACCGGAACCGGCAAGTTCGTCGGTGATCATCACCTTGGGGCCCTGGATGGCGCCGCGCGGACTGACCAGCGGGTCGCCATAGCGCATCACCCAGCGTGCGATGAAGGGACGGCGCAGGATGTCGATGTAGTAGTCGGCGATCTGGCCGCCGCCATTGAAGCGCTCGTCGATGATGAGGCCTTCACGGTGCGACTGCGGGTAGAAGTAGCGCTTGAACGCCGTGTGGCCGCCGGCGGTCGTGTCCGGCACATGCACGTAGGCCAGGCGGCCGCCACTCTTCTCGGTGACGTAGCGCAGGTTGTCTTCCACCCAGGCCAGATAGCGCAGCTGTGATTCGTCGTCGACAGGCACCACCACCACCTCGCGGCTGCCGCGGCCGTCCGGATTCGGGCCGACGGTCAGCCGCACCTGCTGGCCGGCGCGGTGCTCGAACAGGGCGTACACGCTGGTCGGCGCACGCAGCTCGACGCCATCCACGGCCAGCAGGTACTCGCCCTCGCGGACGTTCACGCCCGGTGTACGCAGCGGGGCCCTCAGGGCCGGGTTCCAGTTCAAACCGCCAAGCACGCGCTTGAAACGGTAGCGGTCGCCGACCACCTCGTAGTCGGCGCCCAGCAGGCCGACATTGATGCGTTGCGGCTCGAACGGCTCGTCGCCGGGTGACAGGTAGCTGTGCCCAACCGCCAGCTCGCTGAGCATCATCTGGATGACGCGGTCGAGATCGGCGCGTGTCGCCAGATGGGGCAGGAAGGCGCGGTACTTCTCCCGCACCGCCGGCCAGTCGGCACCGTGGTAATTGTCGGCGTAGAAGAAGTCGCGGTTGATGCGCCAGGCTTCGTCGAGGATCTGCGCCCACTCCGTGCGCGGCTCCACCCGCACACCCACGCGCTCCAGGTCCAGCTTGCCCTTGCCCTTCGGCAGCTCGTCGGCGACATCGGTGATGAACCAGTCGCCGCCGCTGGACCAGGCGATGCGCTTGCCATCGCGCGAGAGATGGAAGCCTTCGACACCGCTGGCCACGGTCTTGACCTCGCGGTCGGCCAGCCTGAAGCGCTTGAGCTCGCCGGCGCCCCCGAAGGCGGCGAAGGAGGTGTTGCCACGCGTCTCGATGAACCAGATTTCGCCGCTGGCACCCACACGCAGGCTGTGGCGCGTGCCCGTGCCTGCCGGCAGGGCGACGATGCGGTCGCCGATGCCCTCGGCATCGATGCGCACGACCGGCGCGGCCTCCTTCTCCTTGCCACCATTCCCGTCCTTGCCGCTGTTGTTGCCACCGCCCTCCGTGGGGATGGCCACCTCGTCGCTCTGCGGCGGCACCGGATCGGGCCCGTCGGCACGCAGGGTGACGGCGTACAGGCCGAAGGTCATGGAGTTGTCGATGCTGAACTGCGAGAACCAGTCCTTGAGCGGACCGGCATCGGTGGAGGCCAGCACGTACAGGAACTCGCCGTTGGGGTCGAATGCCGGCTCCAGCATCTCCGACATGCCGTCGGTGATCTGGATGGACCGGCCTGTCTCCACCGACCAGGCATACACGGTCTGCATCAGGCCGGCGTTCTGCACGGTGTAGGCCAGTCAGCGCGAATCGGGCGACCAGTTGGCGCTCATCAGGTTGAGCGGCGAATACACCGGCTCGGAGGCCACCTTGCGCTGGCGGCCCGTGGCCAGCTCGATCACCCACAACGACTGGCTGTTGTCCTGGTAGGCGAGGTGGCGGCCGTCCGGCGACCACTTCGGCCGGCCGTAGAAGCCGGCGCCTTCGAGGCGGTAGCGGCGCGGCTCGCCACGGCCGTCCTGCGGGCCGACGAACAGCTCGTACTCGCCCGACAGGTCGGAGAACCAGGCGATCGACGTGCCGTCGGGCGACCAGACCGGCGAGTGGTCGTTGGCGCCGGGCGTATGCGTGAGCTGGCGCGGGTCACCCTTCTCCGCCGGCACGGTGACGATCTCGCCACGGTAGTTGAACACCATGCGCTTCAGGTCAGGCGAGCCGGCCGACTCGCGGATCCACTTGCGGTCGCTGGCACGGCGTGGCCGTGTTTCCAGCAGGTCGGACACGGCGGCGACACGGATGCGCTCCACCTGGCCGCTGGCGGTATCAAGACGATGCAGCCAGCCGCCCTGCTCGAAGACGATGCCCCCGGCATCATCCGCCGAGGGCGCGCGTACCGGGAAGTCCTCGAAGCGGGTGAGCTGCACGGCGTGGCCGCTGGCGGCGTCATAGCGGAACAGGTTGAACTCGCCGTTGCGGTCGGAATTGAAGTACAGCGTGCCGCCGATCCACATCGGATCGGTTTCGTTGCTGCCGCCGTCCGCCTTGGGCACTTCGCGCACCGACAGGTCGCCCAGGTCCAGCAGCCATATCCGGCTCTGCCTGCCACCCCGGTAGTTCTTCCATTGTCCGAAGGCCTCGCGCTGCGGCGTATAGGCCAGGGTGCGTCCGTCCGGCGACAGCGCGGCCTTGCTGCCCGAGGGGACCGGCAGTCGCGTCGGCACGCCGCCCGCGACCGGGACGGTGTACAGGAAGCCGCTGCGCCGGGTGACGGTCCCCTCTTCGGACTCGTACAGCACCGCCGAGCCGTCCGGCGTGAAGCCGCGCACCAGGTCGCGGCCCGGGTGCCAGGTCAGCCGCCGCGGTTCACCGCCGCTGGCGGGCATGACGTACACGTCCACGTTGCCGCCGTAGTTGGCGGAGAACGCCAGCCAGCGGCCATCGGGCGAGAAGCGGGGAAACCGCTCGCGGCCGGGCGCCTGCGTGAGCCGGCGCGCGGGGCCGCCATTGCGTGGTGCCAGCCACAGGTCATTGTCGTAGGTGAAGGCGAGCAGGGTGCCGTGCGCGGCGGGCTCGTCCACCATGCGCGTGTCCTGGACGTCGACGGCAGTGGCGGTGAGCGGTAGCAGTGCCGCGGCGAGCAGCAGTGGCAATCGGGGCATGGATGGCGGCCTCCTCATCAATGTGGCCGGGCGAGGATAGTCCTGCCCGGCAAGGCCGCCATGTGCCGATCGCCACGGCGCCGCGGCCGGACGCGCCCGGGCGATCCCGGGCACGCGTGCCCCTTCCTCGACGGCCTCGTCGCACCAGCACCGGACGTCCTGGCCGGTGCGCGGACACCTGTCGGGGCAGGTGCGGTCCAGGAACGGCTGCGCGCTGTGCAGGCGATCGGCCATCGAATCCACGAGGCGCGCGCGTCGCCGGGCGCGGTCCGCTCCGGAGGCGGCCTGCCCGGATTCCTGCCGGCGATGGACGGCGCGCGCACCCGGCTGGGCGTGGCGGACCGCCCGGCGCGGGCCCGTACAAGCTCCGTTCTGGCAATGCCGGATATCTTCCGCAGTCCTGCTGGCGGCTGGCCGGCGGACACAGACCACAAGAACCCATGCACACGCCCCTGCCCACTCCCCGTACACGCCGCCCCGTGCTGGCAACCGCCCTGCTGCTGGCAGGCATGTCGGCCGGCTCGCATGCGGCCGAGTTCGTCCTCGGCGCGGGTCCCAGTACGACCAGCACGCACAACTACGTGACCCATGCCGTGTTCCTTGACGGCCACGGCGGCCGTCGCACGCATGGCCCGGTGACCTGGCAGCCGATGCTGTCACTGGGCTGGATCGACGGTCGTGACAAGGCCCGTCTGGAAAACGACGCCTTCGTGGTCGCCGGGGGGGTGCACCTGGTGGACTGGTGGCGACGGGCCTTTTTCAGCTTCCAGTTCGGCCTGGCGCACGATACCAACGATGCACTGAGCAGCCACGGCCAGTTCGTCAGCAGCATCGGCTGGCAGGGCGACCGTGTGGTCTACACGTTGCGCCACATCTCCAACGGCAAGGTGTTCTCCGGTCCCAATCTGGGCGAGACGATGCTGCTGGTCGGTCTGCGCTTCTAGCGCAGGCGTCCACCCGGGCGCAGCGAGGCACCGGCGCGACTCAGGCGGCCCACAGGGCCGGCCGGCCGACCATCAGCACGAAGATGACGATCACGCCAACAAAGGCCGGCCAGCCCAGCGCGAACCACCAGCGCATGAGCCGGTAATACTGCGGGGGCAACGGCTCCCCGCGTTTCCAGGCACTCTCCGCCAGTGCACGCACGCGCAGCTGGATGCCCACCACCGGCAGCCAGCACAGCCCGACCAGGATGAACAGCGCGATGGCGACCTGGAGCCATGGCTGCGTCCACGGCCAGCCGACCAGCCGGATGAGCAGGGCGCCGGTGACGAACTGGACCACGACCGCCGGCGAGGTGAACAGCCAGTCGGCAAGCACGACGTGGCGTGCGGTGACGGCGATGGCCGCCACATCGCCGCGCCGGTGCGCCATCCACATGAAGAAGGCCGTGCCCAGGCCGGTGCCGAACAGCAGCGTGGCCGAGATGATGTGCAGCAGCCTGAGCTGGTGGTAGGGCTCCATCAGCTGCGTTCCGATGTGGCGGCGGCAATGGCGATCGCCACCAGGATCACGAAGTTTTTCAGCAGGCCACCGAAGGGGTCCAGCCACCACTGTGGCAGCCAGAGGCCGATGTAGATGGTGTAGGCGGCGACGGACAGCGCCATCAGCAGCAGCACCGGGCCCGTCCATCGCCGCAGCGCCAGCAGCACTCCGAGCACGATGTCGACGGCGCTGGCCGCCTGGCCCAGCGCCAGCGCCGCCGAGGGCGACAGCCCGACGGGTGAAAACAGCGCCGCCACGGCTTCACGCTCCAGCGTGAAACCCACCAGGCCCGAGGCGATCCAGGTCAGGGCCAGTACCCAGCGCAGCAGCGGCAGCAGCGGATACAGGCGCGCATGCCAGCGGTCGGCACTGTGCGCGGGCCGCGCGTTCATCCCCTCCGCCAGTGGCCGCGGCACCAGGCCAAGGGTGTCGCGCAGGCGGACCCGGGTGTCCCCGGAGGCTATGCGCCCGCGCTGCAGCAGGCGCCACATGCTCAGGCCCGCCGGGCCGCTGCCCAGCCATTCACCCAGGCGCGCAGCCAGCGCCGCCAGCGGCGCCGGAATGGACAGCACGCGCAGCCTGCCGGCACCCAGCCACCGCCGCCAGGCGGCCAGGTAGTCGCGCAACGTGAGGGTTTCCGGTCCGACGATCTCGATGCATTGGCGCGCGGCTTCGGGCCGCTGGACCGCGGCCACCACGGCCGCCGCCAGATCCTGCAGGGCCAGCGGCTGGATGCGCTGCCGGCCGCCTTCCGGCAGCGCGGCAAGGGGTGCCGCGGCCAGCGCGCGCATGAGCGTGCTGCCGCCGTACGAACCGTGCGCGGAATAGACGAGGCTGGGGCGCAGCACCACCCAGTCCAGGTCCATGGACATGAGGACGGCATCGGCGCGGTGTTTGGCCGCGATGAACTCGCCCACCTCCGGATCGCCCAGGGCGGACAGCTGGACCACGCGGCGGATGCCGAGCTGTTCGCAGGCACGGAACAGCGCCACGGGGGTACGCTCATTGACCCGGGCATGCGTTTCGCGGCCCCGCTCACGCAGGATGCCCGCGCAGTTCACCACCGCGTCGATGTCCCGCAGCCGGGGGATCCACACATCCGGGTCGTCGTCGCGGGCGAAGTCGCAGGCCCGTGCCTCGACGCCGGGAAAGCGCCGGTCGACCCGGCCGCCGCGCACGGCGCAGACGGGCTAGTGCCCGGCCGCCAGCAGCGCGGCCACCACCTCCGAGCCGATGAATCCGTAGCCGCCGGTGACCAGTACCCGCATGGTTTCGCCACCTGCTTCCGGAGGGTGTCGGCAACTACAGGCGCAGACCGCTGTGGATGGCGACGATGCCGGCACTGAGGTTGCGCCAGTCCACCTGCTGCAGGCCGGCATCACGCATCATCTGCGCCAGGGTCTCCTGGTCCGGGTGCCTGCGGATGGATTCGGCCAGGTAGCGGTAGCTGTCGGCGTCGCCTGCAACCTGCCGGCCCAGCCATGGCAGCACGGAGAAGGAGTACAGGTCGTACAGCGGCCGCAGCGGTTGGGCGCGCAGCCTGGAGAACTCCAGCACCAGCACCCTGCCTCCCGGTCGCAGCACGCGGCGCATCTCGCGCAGTGCGGCGTCCTTGTCGGTGACATTGCGCAGCCCGAAGGCGATGGTGACCAGGTCGAAGCTGCCGTCGGGGAATGGCAGGGCCTCGGCATTCACGCGCGCGAAACGCACGTTGGCGAACACGCCACGGTCGAGCAGGCGGTCGCGGCCGACTTCCAGCATGTGCGCGTTGATGTCGCCCAGCACCACCAGACCGGTGTCGCCCACGCGCGGGCTGAGCAGGGCGGTGATGTCGCCGGTGCCGCCGGCGAGATCCAGCACACGCTGGCCCGGACGCACGCCGCTGGTGGCGACGAAATGGCGTTTCCACCAGCGGTGCAGCCCGACCGACATGAGGTCGTTCATGCAGTCGTACTGGCGGGCCACGGAGGAGAACACGCGCCCCACGAGGCGCTGCTTCTCGGCCACCGGCACCTCGCGGAAGCCGAAGTGCGTGCTGCCCTGCTCGTATTCGCTCATGGGGGAAGCTTAGCAGCGACGCCAGGCGCCGGTGCGCGGGGGCACCGGCGCCGGCCAGCCGCTGTGGATGGAACGGGTGTGCGACGGTCGCGGTCGCGACTGCCGCGGGATCACGGATTTCAACCGCCGAGGGCGGCCTTGACGCGGGCGGAGACCAGCTGCATGTCGGCGCGGCCGGCCAGCTTCGACTTCAGCGCGCCCATGACCCTGCCCATGTCGCGCGGACCGGCGGCACCGGTCTCGGCGATGGCGGCGGCGACGGCGGCATCGATTTCGGCCTCGCCCATCTGTTCGGGCATGTAGGTCTGCAACACATCCAGCTCGAAGCGCTCCTGCGCCACGAGGTCGTCGCGGCCGGCCTTTTCGAACTGCTCCAGCGAGTCGCGGCGCTGCTTGATCATCTTGTCCAGCACCGACAGCACCTGGCCGTCGTCCAGCTCGATGCGCTCGTCCACCTCGCGCTGCTTGATCGCCGCCTGGATGAGGCGGATGGCGGCCACGCGCTGCTTGTCACCGCCCTTCATGGCGGCCTTGAGGTCTTCGCTGATCCGGTTCTTCAGGCTCATGGCGGACTCCGGTGCGGACGGATGGC
>Ga0079224_100003188_pt1 | contig 20491 bp, 18 predicted proteins | sample Stecom2015_FD_80414 | JGI IMG/M metagenome (GOLD analysis project Ga0079224, IMG submission 80414) | Agricultural soil microbial communities from Utah to study Nitrogen management - Steer compost 2015 | ecosystem: Environmental > Terrestrial > Soil > Agricultural land | place: USA: Utah...
GATGGGCTTGCTGTCGGCCGAGATGGTCACGAGCGCGCGCTTGGTGTTCTTGCGCTTGCCGTAACCGAAGCGGGTCCGCTTGCGCTTGCCCTGACGGTTGGCGGTGTTGACGCTGGTGACCTTCACACCGAAGACCTTCTCGACGGCGATCTTGATCTGCGTCTTGTTGGAGTCCGGGTGCACGATGAAGGTGTAGGTGCCTTCCTCGATGAGTCCGTAGGACTTCTCCGAGATGACCGGCGCCAGCAGGATGTCGCGGGGGTCGGCGATGGTGGTCACTTGCTCTCCTCCTGAGCCGCCGCAGTGTTCTGCGGAGATTCCGCGGGGCCGTGAACGAAAGTGTTCAGGGCTTCCACGCTGAAGACCACGTCGTCGCTGTTCAGCACGTCGTAGGTGTTCAGCTGATCCGGGGCGATCGGCTGCACGTTCTGCAGGTTCGCCACGCTCTTCCACGCGGTGACGTCCTCGCGGCCGACGACGACCAGGAACTTCTTGCGGTCCGACAGCTCGGACAGGAAGCTCTTGGCGGTCTTGGTCGAGGGGGTCTGGCCGGCGACGAGCTCGCTGATCACGTGGATGCGATCGTTACGGGCGCGGTCCGACAGCGCGCCGTACAGCGCGGCACGGATCATCTTCTTGGGGGTGCGCTGGCTGTAGTCACGCGGCTGCGGGCCGTGGACGGTGCCACCGCCGGTGAACTGCGGCGCGCGGGTCGAGCCCTGGCGGGCGCGGCCGGTGCCCTTCTGCCGGTACGGCTTCTTGCCGCCACCGGAGACCTGGCCACGCGTCTTGGTCGCGTGGGTGCCCTGGCGGGCGGCGGCCAGCTGCGCGGTGACGACCTGGTGCATCAGCGCGATGTTGGCCGTCACATCGAAGATCTCCGCGGGGAGCTCGACGGTGCCGTTGGTCTTGCCTCCGGCTTCCTTGACGGGAAGCGTGAGGTTGGTTTCCTTCTGAGTGCTCACGGCGCTCATGCGTGCGCACCACCCTTCACGGCGCTCTTGACGATCACGACGCCGCCCTTGCGACCCGGGACCGCACCCTTGATCAGCAGCAGGCCGTTCTCGGCGTCGACCTTGTGAACGGACAGGTTCTGCGTGGTCACACGGTCGTTGCCCATACGGCCCGACATGCGCATGCCCTTGAACACGCGACCGGGGGTGGCGCAGCCACCGATGGAGCCCGGACGGCGGTGCACGGCCTGCGCGCCGTGCGAGGCGCCCTGGCCACGGAAGCCGTGCCGCTTCATGGTGCCCGCGAAGCCCTTGCCCTTGGAGGTGCCGGTGACGTCGACGTAGCTGCCCTCTTCGAACACGTCGGCGTTGATCTCCTGGCCGACCTCGAAGCCCGAGGCGTCGGCGACACGGATCTCGGCGAGATGACGGCGCGGGGTGACACCGGCCTTGGCGAACTGGCCGGAGACCGGCTTGTTCACCTTGCGGGGGTCGATGGCGCCGAAGGCGACCTGCACGGCGCTGTAGCCGTCGCGCTCCTCGGTGCGGATCTGGGTGACCACATTCGGGCCCGCCTTGATCACGGTCACCGGGACGACGCGGTTCTTCTCGTCGAAGACCTGGGTCATGCCGAGCTTGGTGCCCAGAATGCCGGCGGCAGGCCGGTTCTTTCCATCAACGTTGCTGTCAGTCATTCGATTTCCTACCGCCGTCACTGAATGTTGACGTCGACGCTGGCCGGCAGGTCGATGCGCATGAGCGCGTCGACCGTCTTCGGCGTCGGGTCGAGGATGTCGATGAGACGCTTGTGCGTGCGCATCTCGAAGTGTTCGCGCGAGTCCTTGTACTTGTGCGGCGAACGGATGACGCAGTACACGTTCTTCTCGGTCGGCAACGGCACCGGTCCGACCACGCGGGCCCCGGTGCGGGTGACCGTCTCCACGATCTTGCGCGCAGACGCGTCGATCGCCTCGTGGTCATAGGCCTTGAGCCTGATGCGGATCTTTTGTCCCGCCACGCTAAGTGTCCTTTTCTCCGCTTTCCTTCGTGGCCCGGAAACCGTCAGGCATCCGTACCACCCTCATTTGCTACAGCCCGAACACACGAAAGACGCCTCAGGGAGACCACCGACCGGGGCCATGCCCGATCTTCGCCGCTGTTCATCTGTCATGGTTCTCCGGTCCACGCGGTCGGGCGTGTCGCCTTTTCGCTCATTCTTCGGCCCGGATCGAAACTTCATCGCAGGCTTGCAGAACGTGTCCCGGACGTACTCGCGCCGGTCGCCCGGCGGAATACACATCGGTTACTGCTCTCGCCCTGCCGGATAGCGCTCGCGTCCAGCGGAACACACGGTTCCGGCCAGGAAACGACCACGACCCCGGGCAAGGCAACCCGAACAGTATGCATGACCCCCGTCGGCGACTTCAAATCGCCCCCCACGTGGGTCCGCCCACCCCCGGCGAGCCCGCCGGAAGGCCCCGCCCACACTACGGGAGGCGCTGTCCCGGCGGGCAGGCGAGGGCATGATCGGCGGATGAGCGAACGCGAACTGACCGCGCCGGTCGACCTGTGCGACGCGCGCGGACGTCTGAACCCCGAGGCCGTCGGCTGGTCGCGCAGGCCGCTGCACCGCGCCAACCTGTCCGGGGCGTGGGGCAGGAAGAAGAGATGGGACTACTGGGCCGTGACCGCGCCCGACCTCTATCTCGCGATCACCTGCGCCGATCTGGACTACCTCGGCAACGCCTCGGTCTGGCTGTGCGGACCGTCGAAGGGACTGTCGGTCGCGGTGGACCGCATCGTGCCGGCCGCCAGGGGCTTCGCCCTGCCCGACCAGCCGTGCACCGGGCTGATCGCGGTCGAGGCGGGCGGGCTGCGGATCGAGATCGACGAGCGCGCGAGCGGGTCGACCCGGCTGCGGGCCCGCTGCGACCGCACGCCGGAGGGGCCGCTCGACATCGAGGTGGAGGTGGCCGAGCCCGCCGGACACGAGTCGCTCAATGTGGTCATCCCGTGGTCGCCGGGGCGGTTCCAGTTCACCAGCAAGCAGAACACCCGTCCGGCCACCGGGACCGTGCGCCTGGGCGAGCACCGATGGGAACTGGGTGGAGCGGAACCCGGTGCGGGCGAGCTGCCCGCCTACGGCACGCTCGATCTCGGCCGGGGGGTGTGGAAATACCGGAACCGGTGGAACTGGGCCGCCGCCTCGGGCGTGTCGCGCGACGGCAGGACGGTCGGCCTGCAGTTCGGCGGCAAGTGGACCGAGGGCACCGGCTACACCGAGAACGGCCTGTGCGTGGACGGGCGGCTGACCAAGATCGGCGAGGAGCTGCGCTGGGACTACGACTGGGATCACCCGATGCGGCCGTGGCGGGTCCGCGACAGCGCCGGGCTGGTCGATGTGGAACTGGTTCCCGACCACGACCGCCACGCCCGCACCGATGCCGGGCTGATCTCCATGGAGGTCCACCAGTGTTTCGGCCGCTGGTCGGGGACGATCGTCACCGAGGCGGGCGAGCGGGTGGAGTTCGCGGATGTGATCGGCTTCGCCGAGGAGGCCCGCAACCGCTGGTGACCCCTTCCGCACCGAACTTACCGAGCAGTAAGATGCACGGATGACGACCGGCGCCTCGCCCGACCGCACCCCCACCTACCGCAGCTGGGCCAAGCTGCCCGACAACAGGCTCGGCCACGCGCTGTTCTCGCTGGGCATGGTGGCGAAGGTGCCGTACTTCGGCACCGTCCTGCCCACCGTGCGGCGGCTGGAACCGGGACTGTGCGAGGTGGGCGCGCCGTTCTGGTTCGGCGTGCACAACCACTTGAAGACCTTCCACGCCATCGCCGCCTGCAACCTGGCCGAGGTGGCGATGGGGATGCTGTGCGAGGCCACCGTCCCGGCCACCCACCGCTGGATTCCCAAGGCCATGAACGTGCGCTACCTGGCGAAGGCGGGCTCGCGGCTGCGCGCGGTGGCCCTGCTGCCCGAGATCCCCGACTTCACGGCGATCACCGAGGGCGCCGAACTGGTGGTGCCGGTGTCGATCTTCGACCGCGAAGGCACCGAGGTCGTGCACGCCGACATCACCACCTGGGTGACGCCCCGCTGACCCGCGCGGCGAGCTCGAATCCCGCCGAGCGCAACCGTTCTCGCCGTGGCCACCGGTCCGTAGCGTCGGCGGTGTCCACCACCCGGATCTGTTCGAGGATCGCCATGAGCTCTGTGTCCCCGGCGTCGCCCGCCGTCGCCGATTCGCCCCCGCCCGCCCAGGCCGCCCCGCCGGTCGTCACCGCCGACGAGCTGGCCGCCGCGCTCGACGCCGGCGCCGACGTGGTCGTGCTCGAGGTCCGTCGCGAGCGCGGCGACGGCCCGGCGGGGCCTGTTCCCGCCCCCGAGCCGCTCGACGGGCACCTGCCCGGCGCGCACGCGGTGGATTTCGCCGAGTTGATCGGCCCGAAGACCGAGACCTCCGGTAACAGCCCGCTGCCCACCGAGGAGCAGCTGACCGCGCTCGTGCGCCGGTGGGGAGTGCACGACGACAGCACGGTCGTCGTCTACAGCCCCGACCAGCCCTCCACCGCCAGCCGGGTGTGGTGGGTGCTGCGCTGGGCGGGTCTGGCCGACGTCCGCTATCTGGACGGCGGCGCGCACGCCTGGGTCGCGGCGGGGCGGGAGCTGAGCGCCGACCGCCCGGCCACCGGTGGCGGTACCGCGCGGCTGCGGCTCGGCGCGCTGCCGGTGCTCGACGCGGGCACCGCCGCGGGTCTGGCCCGCGCGGGGCACCTGCTCGACGCCAGGGCCGAGCAGGCATACCTCGGCTCGGCCGACGACCCGGCCACCGGCCACATCCCCGGCGCGCACCACCTGCCCGGCACCGCCAACCTGCGCGCGGGCCGCCTCGCCGACACCGAGACCCTGCGCTCGCTCTACGCGCCCTTCCTGACCGGCGCCCCGGTCGGCGCGTACTGCGGCGGCGGCGTGGCCGCGACCCTGGACGTGCTCGCCCTGAGCACTCTCGGTGTGACGGCCGCGCTGTACCCGGGCTCGTGGTCGCAGTGGATCACCGACCCGACCCGACCCGTCGCCCGCGGCGAGGAACGCGGCTGACGAGCGGCCCCGCCGACCGACGATGCCCGTGCGCGGAGGAGATCCGCACACGGGCATCGGTGGCTCCGGCACCGTGCGGTGCGGGCAGGCACAGCTCAGGCCTTCGCGTCCGGCCCTTCCCCGTCTCCCTCGTCGTCCCCCGTGTCGACCACGCCCGGCCCGCCGGACAGGTCGCCGGTGAAGAACCCGCGCAGCTCGCGTTCCTCCTCCGGCGTCGGCGTCCAGCGGCTGGCCGCAAGGTTCTCGTCGAGTTGCCCGGGCACGGTGACCCCGGCGATCACGCTGGTCACCGTCGGCTGGGCCAGCAGCCACCCCAGCGCCAGCGCGGTCGGCGTGACGCCCCGCTCGGCGGCGAACTTCTCGTAGCGGGCCAGCGCCTCCCATGGCGCGCTGCCGAGCAGGTAGCGCTTGAGGTTGGTGATCTTGGCCTCTGCGGGCGCATGCCCCTGCCGGTACTTGCCGGTGAGCAGGCCGTTCTGCAACGGGAAGTACGGGATGAAGCCGAGCCCGTAGTGCCGCAGCGCCGGGATCAGCTCCTCCTCGGGCTTGCGCCAGGTGAGGTTGTACTCGTCGGTCGTGGAGACGAACCGGGTGAAACCGTTGCGGGCGGCCACGTGCTCGGCGTCGGCGATCTGCCAGGCCTTGAAGTTCGAGGCGCCGATATAGCGGACCTTGCCCGAGGTCACCAGGTCGTCGAGCGCGGCCAGGGTCTCCTCGATCGGGGTGTGCGCGTCCGGGAAGTGGATCTGGTACAGGTCGATGTAGTCGGTGTTCAGCCGGCGCAGCGAGTCCTCCACCGAGGCCACGATGTATTTGCGCGATCCGGTCAGCGCGTAGGACGGGCCGCGGTCGGCCAGCAGCGAGCGGCCGAACTTGGTGCCGATGACCACGCTCTCCCGCCGGGAGCCGACCGCCCTGGCGAACAGTTCCTCGCTCAGGCCGGTGCGGTCGCCGTAGCCCTCGGCCAGGTCGAAGTAGGTCACCCCGAGGTCGATGGCCCGGTCGACGATCGCCTTGACGCGGTCGGGGTCGACGGCGCGCATCCCGGAGCGGCCGAAAGTGCTCGCGCCGATGCCCAGTTCCGACAGCACCAGGCCGGAACGGCCGAGCGCGCGATATCCGGCGGGGATCGCCGGCGCCCCCGCCATCAGCCGTTGTCCGTGTCGAGCAGGCCCTGCAGGGTGTCGGCCTCGTACTCGGTGCGGAACAGCCCGCGCCGCTGCAACTCCGGCACCAGCAGGTCGACGAGCAGGTCGGCCGGGCCGCGGTGGTACGGCGGGAAGAACTGCACGCCGTCGAGCACGCGTTCGACGAAGTTCTCCTCCACCCAGTCGGCGATGGTTTTCGCGTCGCCGACCAGCGCGGGCTGGCCGCCCTGGCGGGAGCGCTGCACGTGGTGGTACAGCTCGCGCAGGGTCAGGTCCTCGCCGAGGGCCTCGACCAGGCCGCGGATGATCTCGCGGTCGTCGCGGCCGCGCACGTGCCGCTTCTCCCGGCCGAGCGGGCGACGGAAGTCCTCGAGTGCGTCGGGGGCGACGGTGTCCAGGTCGACGACGTCGACGACGCGCTCGTTGTCGCGCACCCGCGACAGGTCGATGCCGAGCGCCAGCGAGAACTGCTCGGGGATCTGTTCGGTCAGCTGGAAGTTGGTGACCTGACGGTAGATGGCCTGGGCCTCGCGCCTGGTGCCCGCGAGGTAGAAGGTGGCGCCGGGGATGATCTTGAACTTCTCCGGGTCGCGCCCGGCGGCGGCCACCCGCTCCTTGAGCCTGCGGTACTCCTGCTTGCCCTGTTCGATGCCGAGATAGGGCGAGAACCGCACCTGGGCGAGGTCCGCGCCGTACCGCAGCGACTCCTCCGAGGTGCCAACGTGCACATTGGGGATGCGCCGCTGCACCGGTGGGGGCACGTTGAGCGGACCGCGCACCTCGAAGTGCTCGCCGGAATGCTCGATGCGCTGCCAGGAGCCCGGCTTGATCAGCACGCCCTTCTCGCGGTCGTCGAGCAGGAAGTCGGCGTCCCAGCTCTCGTACAGCAGCCGGTTCACCACCTGGGTGAACTCCCTGGCCCGGGTGTACTTGGTCTGCTCGTCGGGGATCGGGTTGCGGCCGTAGTTGCGGGCCGGATCGCCCTCCCGGTCGATGCCGAAGACCACGTTCAGCGCGGTCCTGCCCTTGGTGAAGTTGTCCAGGGTGGCGAGCTGGCGCGCGATGCCGTAGGGGTGCTCGAAGGAGGAGTTCACCGACACCAGGAAGCCGACGTTCCTCGTCACCGCGGCCGCGTAGCCCGCGTAGACGAAGTTGTCCCAGCGGTAGATGCGCTGCAGGTGGTCCGGCTCGCTGCCCAGCGCGCTGCCGGAGAAGACGTAGTCGAGCTTGCCGCGCTCGGCGGCGCGCGCCACGTCGACGATCACGCTCGGGTCGTGCAGGCCGGTGTTGGTGGCCTGGGGCAGCCGCCAGGCGTCGGCATCCCAGCCGGTGCCGTAGGCGGCGAGGCCGATACGAAGTTTTCTGTCGCTCATCGGTTTTCCTGATCTCACTGGGCGGTGGTGGCGAACTGGTTGGGCGGCACGGGCAGCCCGAAGTGGCCGCGGAAGGTGTCGCTGGTGTACTCGGTGCGGAACAGGCCCTTGTCCTGCAGGATCGGCACCACCCGGGAGGTGAAGCGCTCCAGCTGGTCCCACATGTAGGGCGAATTGATGTTGAAGCCGTCGGCCGCGCCGCGGTCGAACCACTCGATCAGCCGGTCGGCCACGTCCTCGGCGGTGCCGATCACCTGTGGGAAGCCGCCGCCGATGGCGTTGTGCAGCAGGTCGATCGCGCGCACGGTGCCCGCCTCGACGGTGCGATCGGTGCGGCCGCGCACGCCGTCGAGCAGTTTCCGGCCGAATTCGTTGAACCGCGAGGCGATCTCGGGGGTGACGGCCGCCTCCAGCCCGCCGGGGCGCAGGTCGACGCCGACGCGTTCGGACAGCGAGCGCAGGCTGCGCACGCCCAGCGGCAGCGGCCCGCGCGGGGCCCGCTGGATCGCCGCCCACTCCTCGCTGCGCCAGAACTCCTCGTCCTGGTCGCCCTCGACCGGGTCGTCGTCCAGTGGCAGCCCCGCGTTGAGGCGTTCGAAGATGTCCACCGCGTCGGCCCTGTTGTCGCCGATGATCGGCGAGATGCCGGGCAGGAAGAAGATCGGGACGTCGCGGCCGTGGATGCGCCGCGCCCTCGCCCGCACATCGGTGTTGAACTCGATGGAGTCCTCGATGCTCGCCGGGCCGGTGAAGTTGAGCTCGCAATGCCGGGCGGTCAGCTCGCGGGACAGTTCGGAGGCGCCCGCGTACAGCAGCGGAATCTGGCCCTGCGGCGGCCTCGCCATCGGCAGGGTGCCCGCGACCTGGAAGAACTCGCCCTTGTGCTCGAGCCGGTGGATCTTGGCCGGGTCGAGGTAGCGGCCCGACTTCTTGTCCTGCAGGTAGGCCCCGTCCTCGATGCTGTCCCACAGCCTGCGCACGACGCCGATGAACTCGTCGGCGCGCGCGTAGCGGCGTTCGCCGCCCAGGTCGGGCAGGCTGAAGTTGCGCGCGGCCAGGTCGTTGGCGCCGAGCACCACGTTCCACGACAACCTGCCCTTGCTGAGGTGGTCCAGCGAGGCGGTCAGGCGGGCCAGGATGTAGGGCTCGTAGTAGGTCGGGTGGGCGGTGACGACCAGGCCGATCCTTGAGGTCTGCAACGCCAGCTGCGAGGCCAGCGTGAACGGCTCCAGCCTGCCCGCGTTGTGGGTGGTGCCCCAGTGCTCCTTGTAGATGTCGCCGGGCAGGGTGTCGCCGAGGAAGAAGAAGTCGAACTTGGCGTCCTCCACCAGCTTCGCCGCGCGCGCGGCGTAGTCGAGCTCGAAGGCGTTGGCGGTGGGGGCCTCCGGCAGCCGCCAGCCGCCCCAGTGGGTGCCGTTGAGCCAGTACATGTAGCCCAGGTGCAGTTCGCGTTTCGCGGGGGTGCCCACGTGTGTTCCTTTCGACAGGGTCAGACGGAGACGGTCGCGGCGCTCGCGCCGGGAATGGAGGCGAGCAGTTCGCGGACGTAGTCGGTCTGCGGAGCGGTGAGGATGTCGGCGGCGTCGCCGTGCTCGACGACGTCGCCGTGATGCAGGACGAGGATCCGGTCCGACATCTCGGCGATCACCCCCAGATCGTGCGAGATGAAGACGTAGGTCAACGCCAGCTCGCGTTGCAGCGAGGTCAGCAGGTCGAGGATCTGGCGCTGGACGGTGACGTCGAGGGCGGAGACCGGCTCGTCCAGGATCACCAGGTCGGGATCGGGGGCCAGCGCGCGGGCGATGGCCACCCGCTGGCGCTGGCCGCCGGACAGCTCGGCGGTGTAGCGGTCGGCGACCCCGGCGGGCAGCCCGGTCACCGCGAGCAGCTCGTCCACGCGCTCGCGCCGCCGCGCCGCGTCGCCGATCCGGTGGCCGCGCAACGGTTCTTCGATGATGGCGCGCACGGTGGCGCGCGGGTTCAGTGAGGCGAACGGGTCCTGGTAGACCATCTGCACCGTGCGGTACAGCTCGGCCTGGCCGGCGCCGCGCCGGTGGTGCACCACCGGCCTGCCCGCCACCTCGATCGTGCCGGATTCCGGCGCGGCCAGTCCGGCCAGCAGGCGCACGAGAGTGGTCTTGCCGGAACCGGATTCGCCGACGATGCCCAGCGTGCTGCCGCGGCGCACCTCGAAGGACGCGCCCGCGACCGCGGTCACGGTGTCGCGGCCGCGCTGGGCCGGGAAGGTCTTGCGCACGTCGACCGCGCGCACCACCACCGGCGCGTCCTCCTCGGCACGGCCCGCCTCGGCACGCCACCGCTGCCGTTCGGCCGCGGCGGCGGCCCCGGAGAAGCCGAACGAGGAGGAGTTCAGCAGAGCGGTGGTGTAGGCGTCGCCCGGTGCGGCGATGACCTCGGCGGCCCGGCCCGAGCGCACCAGGCGGCCGTCCTTCAGCACCGCGATCTCGTCGGCGCGTTCAGCGGCGACGCCCAGGTCGTGGGTGATGAGCAGGATCGCCAGCTCCTGCTCGGACACCAGTTCGCCGAGCAGGTCGAGGATGCGCTTCTGCACGGTCACGTCCAGCGCTGTGGTCGGCTCGTCGGCGACCAGCAGCTTCGGGCCGGTGGACATGGCCGCGGCGATGAGCACGCGCTGGCACATGCCGCCGGACAGCTCGTGCGGGTAGGAGCGGAAGATCTTGGCCGGATTGCGCAGGCCGACCTTGCCGAACAGCTCGATCACCCGTTCCCGGCGTTCGGCCTTGTCCGCCAGGCCGTGCGCGCGCAGCGGCTCCCCCGCCTGCACCCCCACCGGCAGCAGCGGGTTGAGCCCGAGCAGCGCGTCCTGCGGGATGTAGCCGATCTCGCGGCCGCGGATCGCGCGATACCGCTTGTCGGACAGGCCATCCAGGCGCCTGCCGCCGAACTCGACCCGGCCGCCCGCGACCCGGCCGTTCTCGGCGAGTGTGCCGGTGACGGTGCGGGCCAGCGTGGACTTGCCCGAGCCGGATTCACCGACGAGGGCGAGTACCCGGCCCGCGCTCAGGCTCAGGCTCACCCGGTCGACCACCCGCGCGGGCGGGCGGCCCGGCACGTCGAAATCGACGGTGACCTCGTGCAGGCTCAGCAGCGCGCCCGGTTCGGGCACGGTGAGCGGATCAGGCGACGACACTTGTCCTCCCGCGGTTGAGTGATCGGCCGATCCGATAGACCGCGACGACCGTGAGGGTGATGACCAGGCCGGGCAGCAGGCTCAGCCACCACTGGGTGGCGATGAAGGTCCTGCCCTCGGAGACGAGCAGACCCCATTCGGGCGTGGGCGGCGGGGCGCCGAGGCCGAGGAAGCTCAGCGCGGCGACGGTGAGGATGGCCGAGCCGATCTCCATCGTGGCCGCGGCGAGCACCGACCGGGAGGCGTTGGGCACCACGTGCCGCAGCAGCCGGTAGGCATAGCCGTGGCCGGCGAAGACCGAGGCCTCGACGTATTTGGAGCCCGCCACCTTCAGCACCTCCGAGCGCATCAACCGGGCGAAGCCCGCGGTGCTGTTGATGCCGATGGCGATGGCGATGTTGACCACGCCCTGCCCGAGGGCGGAGATGATGGCCAGCGAGACGATCAGGCTCGGCACCGCCAGCATGATGTCGACCACGCGCATGAGCACGCTGTCCACCCGGCCGCGCACCGACCCCGCGATCAGGCCGATCAGCGCGCCGCCGACCAGGCCGATCAGCACCGCGATGACCGCGGCCTGCACCGACAGCGCGGTCCCGTGCACCATGCGGGTGAACTGGTCGCGGCCGAGGTCGTCGGTGCCGAAGGGGTGGTCGAGGCTGGGCGGCAACAGCAGCGCGTCGGCGTCCTGGGCCAGCGGGTCGCGGGAGGTGAACGCCCGCGGCGCGATCGCGGCAAGCAGCATCAGCGCCACCCAGAGGTAGGCCAGCAGCAGGCTCGGGGACGTGGCGATGTGCCGCAGCCACCTGGTGGCCCCGCCCGCCCGTTCGCGCCAGGCGGCGGCGGTGTCGGCGCGGTCGATCTCCTCGGCGGGCGAGGCGGGCCGGGCGTCGAGCAGACTCATCGGGCGTCCAATCGAATTCGCTTGTCGATGACCGGGTAGATCAGATCGACGACCAGGTTGACCGTGACGAAGATCAGCGCGCTGGCGGTCACGGCGATCAGCACGATGGGCATGTCCCTGCCCTCGACCGCGTTCACGATGAGCCTGCCGACGCCGAGGCGGGAGAAGACCGTCTCGGTGAGCACCGTGCCGCCGACCATCACGCCGATGGTGGTGCCCAGCGCGGTCACCACCGGCAGCGCCGCCGCGCGCAGGGCGTGCCGCACGACCAGGTCGAAACGGCTCAGCCCCCAGTTACGGGCGGTCTCGATGTAGGGCGAGGTCAGCGCAGCCCGCAGGTTGACGGTGAGCAGCTGGGAGATCTGCCCGCCGCCCGCCACCGCGATCGACAGCGAGGCGATGAGCAGGCCGGCCCAGGTCTTGTCGCCGAAGGCCTTGATCCACTGCAACTGGAAGGCGCAGACCTGCACCAGCACCAGGGCCACGATGAACGGCGGCAGCGAGACCGCCACCGGGGGCAGCGAGATCAGCAGCTCGCGCGCCCACCTCCAGTCGATCAGCTCGATCACCACCGACAGCGTCACACCGATGAGCACCGCGAGCAGCAGCCCGAGGAAGGCCAGTTGCAGTGTCTGACCGAAGGATTCGAAGAACACCTCGGTGGCCGGGCGGCGCTGGTAGATGCTCTCGCCGAAATCGCCGCGCAGGGCGCTGCCGAGCGCGTCGAAGTACTGCACGTACAGCGGACGGTCCAGCCCGAGCAGCGCGCGCTGCTCGGCGAGCAGCTTCTCCACGTCACCGCCGTCGGCGCCGAGGGTCAGGCCGCCCGCCGCGTCGCCCGGCACGATGTACAGCAGGAAAAACGCTCCTGTGAACGCGCCCCAGACGACGACCACCGCGTAGGCCAGCCGCCGCAGCGCGTACCTCACCATCTCCATCGCGTGACCATCCCCATCGCGCGCCTACTGCTCGAGCCAGGCGTTGTACAGGTACTGGTCGAGGCCGACCGCCTGGATGCCGTGCAGGGTGGGCTGGTAGGCCCAGATGTCCACGTCGTTGACGACCGGGATCACATACGCCTGCTCGACCAGCTCGCGGGCCGCCTTGTCGACGATCTCCTGGCGGGCCTGCTTGTCCAGGACGGTGTTCTGCTCCTGCAACAGGCGGTCCGCCTCGGTGCCGTCGGGCAGGAACGACCGGTTGGAGCCGGTGGTCTTGCCGTAGTTGGCGCGCAGCACGTCCGGGTCCGGCGTGGAGTGGTACCAGTAGGCGATGTCGTACTCGCCCGACAGCAGCTTCTGGTTGGCCTCGGCGGCCAGCGGCGGGTCGAGCACCAGTTCGACGCCGAGCTCGCGCCACTGGCTCTGCAGCACCTGCCAGCCCGCGGTGTCCTGCGGGCCGCGCAGGCTCAGCCGCTCACCGGCGGCGTCGACGCGGATGCCGTCGGGGCCGACGGTGCCCCAGCCCGCCTCCTCCAGCAGCTTCACCGCCCGGTCCGGGTCGTACTCCAGGAACTCGCTGACGTCGGAGAAGTAGGGGTTCGCCGGGCTCAGCGGGCCCTTGGCAGGCTCGTCGTGGCCGTGCGAGACGATCTTGACGTACTCCTCGCGGTCGACGCCGATCTGCAGCGCCTGCCGCACCCGCACGTCCCGCAGGAACTTCGAGGAGGTGTTCACCGGCAGCTCGGTGCCGGTGGCCGGGTTGAGGGTCTTGGCGATGGTGAGCCCGGCCGCCTCCAGCTGGTCGACGTACTTGCCGTTGACCCAGTAGATGAACTGCAGTTCCTCGCCGCCGATGACCGCGCCGTTGCGCACCGAGTCCTCGGGGATGATCTTGTAGACGACCTCGTCCAGGTAGGCCGCGCCGGTCCGGCCGAAATAAGCCGGGGCCCAGTTGTATTCGGGCCGCTTCTTCAGCACGATCTGCTGGTTGGGAACGTAGCTCTCCAGGTAGAACGGGCCGGAGCCGTCCACCCACTTCTGCCGCTCGTTCACCGGCAGCGCCGCGGTCTTCTCCGAGACGATCGCCGCGTGCGCCCGCGACAGGCTGGTCAGGAAGGCCGCGTTGGGCTCGTCGAACTCGACGATCACCTCGTACTTCGAGGGCACGGTGATCTGGCGGATGCCCTCCACGATCGTCTTGGCGCTGGAGTGGATGCCGGGGCGGGCCAGGCTCTCGAAGTTCTTCTTGACCACGTCGCCGGTCAGTTCGGTGCCGTCGTGGAAGGTCACGTCCTCACGCAGCGTGAAGTGGTAGATCCTGGCGTCGGTGACCTCCCACGAGGTGGCCAGCCAGGGCTCGAGCTCCTTGGTGTCGGGGTTGTAGAACACCAGCGAGTCCGACAGCGCGCGGGCCACGGTGCGCCACACCTGGTTGACCACGGCCGCGTCGACGCCGTTGTAGTCGGCGGACAGGCCGATGTTGAGGGTTCCCCCCGCCACCGGCTCCCCGGAGGCGTCGCCTCCCGAGGTTCCGCCACCTGCGCAGGCGGTCGCCACCAGCGCCACCAGCGTGGCGGCCGCCGCGACGCGCCAGCCCCCTCTCTTCCACCCGACTGCCACGTACCGACTCCTTTCGCGCACGACCCGCGGAGCACGTGCTGCTGCCACGGGCACGGTCGAGCACCCCCGGATGCCGCGCGCACCTGCGCTTTTCGACGGGGAACCGGGACTCGATCGCTGCATGGGAGGTTCCCAGCCGGGCGCTTCGATGCGAATGGTTTGCCTCAGTGGTGTTTTAATCACCAGTCGCTGGACCACTGATCCGGCGCGTGCGATGTGCCACGGCCGGACCGCCGGGCGGCACGGTCGTGATGCCACGAACCCCTGCCCCGGCCCCTCCGCGCGCCCTGGCACGGCCCTCCGGGAGACGCCGGCCGTCCCGCTCGCGCGGTGACATGTTTGCGCTCGGACGGTATGTCCGATTTGATGCCCTCATGAGCAATGGCGCCAGAGAAGTCGACGTCTGCGTGGTGGGGCTCGGGCCGACCGGCCGGGCGCTGGCGCACCGGGCCGCCCGGGCCGGGATGAGCGTGACGGCCGTCGACCCGCGGCCGGAGCGGTTGTTCCCGCCCACCTTCTCCTGCTGGATCGACGAGCTGCCGGACTGGTTGCCACGCGAGGTGATCGCCAGCCGGATCGAGGCGCCGGTGGTGTGGACCCAGAGCGAGCATCGCATCCAGCGGCCGTACGCGGTGCTGTCCAAGCAGGGGCTGTTCGACGCGTTGTCGCTCGAGGACGCCACCGTGCTGGCCGGGCGGGCGCGCCGGGTCGACGCGCACGAGGTCGAGCTCGCGGACGGGACCGTGGTGCGGGCGGCGACGGTCTTCGACACCAGGGGCCTGCCCACCACCGGAGCGCGGCGGGCGGCCAGCGCGCACGGCATCTTCGTCGACGAGGAGACCGCGGCGCCGATGGTGCGCCCCGGCGAAGGTCTGCTGCTGGACTGGCGGCCGGAGAACGGCGCAGGGCCGGACGAGCCGCCGTCGTTCCTGTACGCGGTGCCGCTGGGCGACGGCACGGTGATCTTCGAGGAGACCAGCCTCGGCCTGCGCGGCGGCATGCCCCAGCACGTGCTGCGCAAACGCACCCTGGCCAGGCTCGCCGCGCACGGGATCAGGCTGACCGGCGAAGAGCCGACCGAGGCGGCGCACTACCCGCTGGACCAGCCGCCGCCGCGCAAGGGCACCGCGCGCGCCATCGAGTTCGGCTCACGCGGCGGCATGATGCACCCGTGCACCGGCTACAGCGTGGCCGACTCGCTGGCCCTGGTCGACACCGCGATCGACGCGCTGCGCGCGGGCCGCGACCCGGTGGCGGCGCTGTGGCCGTGGCAGGCCCGGCTGGTGTACTGGATGCGCATGCGCGGTCTCTACGGCCTCGGCCGGTTGACCACCGAACAGTCGATCGCCATGTTCGAGGCGTTCTTCACCGAGTCCGAGCGCGGGCAGCACGCGCTGCTGTCGGCGCACGCCGACTACACCGCGCTCGGGGCGGTGCTGTTCAACACCGTGGCCCACACCTGGCCGTTCCGCTGGCGCTACGACCTGGTGGGCTGGACCAACCGCAACCGCTGGGCCGGGTACGAGTTCGAACCCGCCCGCGAGAAGACACCCGAGCTGGACTGAGCCTGCCGGACCGGTCTAGCTGGTCTCGGCGGCCCGCCGGTAACCGCGCACCGCCGGCCAGGCGAACACGACGATCATGCCGACGGTCCAGGCCACGGTCTTCAGCAGCGGCTCGGCGACCGGGCCGCCATAGGACAACCCGCGCATGGCGTCGATCGCGGTGCTCATCGGCTGATTGGCCACCACGTCCTGCAGCCAGGTCGGGTAGGCGAAGACCGGCACGAAGCCGGTGTTGAAGAACATCAGCAGCGTGTTGATGATGCCGATGACGCTGACCAGCAGCACGCCCTCGGTCAGCGTGGCCAGCGCGGTCACCAGCACCGCGAAGCCGACGCCGAACAGGACGGGGATGCCGATCAACGCGATCGCCGCCAGCGGGCCCTGGCCGAACCGGAAGCCGAGCGCGAAACCGACGGCCAGCACGAACAGCGTCGTGATGAACACCCGGACCGCCTCGGCCAGCAGCCGACCGGTCAGGCCGGCGGCCCGGTTCATCGGCATGGTGTGGAAGCGGGCCAGCAGGCCGGTGGTCTTCTCCACCTTGAAGCCCAGCGCGCTGACCACCGCGCCGGACATGGCCGCCACCAGGCAGATCATCGGCACCTGGCCGTAGACCGACGGCATGCCGGTGGCGGTGGTGATGGAGTTGCCGAGCACGATCTTGAACATCAGCAACGTGGCCGCCGGGTAGACCAGCGTCTGGATGGTGGTGGCCGGGTCGCGCAGCCAGCCGATCAGCAGCCGCTTGCACTGGAGCACGCTGTGCCTGGCCCAGGTGAGCGGAGAGTTCTCCGAGCGGGCCCGCACCGCGGGCAGCTCGTGGAAGGTCGTGCCCGCCTCGGTGCCGGCCTGCTCGCTCGTGGCGCTCGCCTCCTCCGACGGGGTGGTCGTGACTGTCGCCGTGCTCTGCACCGAACTCATGCCCGCCTCACACTCGCCCACACCGCGAACGGGGTGAACACCACTGCCATTGCGATGACCCAGACCAACGGCACCCACAACACGCCCCAGCTCACCCCGTCGGAGGCCATGTCGCGCAACGCGAACGAGAACTGGGAGATCGGCTGGTTGCGCACGAACGGCTGGATCCATTCGGGGAAATTGCGTTCCGGCACGAAGCCGCAGGACAGCATGCCGAAGATCAGCGTCGGCAGGGTCAGCGCCTGGCTGAGCTGCTCGGGGCTCTTGGTCAGGCTGCCGAGGCCGTCGGCGCCGATGGCCAGCACGGTGCCGATCACCAGCGCGGACACGCAGAACAACACCGCCTGCCCGATGCCCGCCTCGAACCGGAAACCGATCATGTGACCGAACAGCAGGGCGCCCACCAGCGAGGTCAGCGAGCGGACGATGCCCGCGCTGATCCTGGACAGGAAGGGCACCAGGGTGCCGATCGGCATGGTCTGCAGCCGGGTGCTCAGGCCGGTCATGGCCTCGAAGGCGGCCAGCTGGGCGTTGGAGAGCATGGTGACCGACATGGTCTGCAACACGATGATCGGCATGACGAACTGCGCGTAGTCGATGCCGTGGAACTTCATGACGTACCGCAGCGGCAGGTAGAAGCCGAGGGTGAACACCAGCGGGGTGATGAAGGCGACGACCAGCTCGCCCTTGGTCGCCATCGTCCACACCACGCGGCCGGTCAGCGCGCGCCACTGCGCGAACGACGACGGCGCGGCCTGCGGCAGTTCGGCGAACAGGTCGGTGCGGGTCGGCTCGGCGACGGCGGTCACGCGCCACCGCCCGAGTGACCGGTGAGCGAGAGGAACACGTCGTCGAGGGAGGGCCTGCGCAGGGCGATGTCGGCCAGTTCGACACCGGCGGCGTCGAGCCTGCGCAGCGCCTCGGCGAGGGTGGCCGCGCCCTCTGGCGCGGGGATGGACAGCTGCTCGCCGCCCTTGCCCGCCTGGATCTCGGCCAGCACCGCGGCGGGCACCAGGTCGCCGAGGGCATAGGCGGCGATGTCGAGCTTGCTCGGGTCGAGCGGGACCACCTCGCAGTAGCTGCCGCCGGTGCGCTCCTTGAGCTCGTCGGCGGTGCCCTCGGCGATGACGGTGCCCTTGTCGATGACGATGATGTTGTCGCTGAGCACGTCGGCCTCCTCGAGGTACTGCGTGGTCAGCAGGACGGTGATGCCCTGGTCCTTGAGCACGGTGACCAGATCCCACACGCCCTGGCGGCTGCGCGGGTCGAGGCCGGTGGTCGGCTCGTCGAGGAAGACCACCTCGGGGCGCACCACCAGGCCGCAGGCGATGTCCACGCGCCTGCGCATGCCGCCGGAGAAGGTGCGCACCGGGCGCTTGCCCGCGCCGACCAGGTCGAACTCCTCGAGCAGGGTGTCGGCGCGCTTGCGGGCGGCGGACTTGCCCAGGCCCATCAGCCTGCCGAACAGCTCGAGGTTCTCCCGGCCGGAGAGGTTCTCGTCCAGGGCGGCGTACTGGCCGGTCATCATGATCGAACGGCGCACCCCCGCCGGGTCGGTGCGCACGTCGTGTCCGGCGACGATCGCGGTGCCCGAGTCCGGCCGCAGCAGGGTCGACAGCACCTTGACCGTGGTGGTCTTGCCCGCGCCGTTGGGTCCGAGGATGCCGAGCACCGACGCCTTGGCCGCGGTGAAGCTGATACCGCGCAGCGCGTGCACCTCGCCGAAGGACTTGTGGACGTCCTGGACGACGACGGCGGGCTCGACGCCCGCCGGCACGCCCGCGGGTGATTCGGCCTGGGGGGAACTCGGCATCAACTCTCCACTGACTACGCCTCCGGCGAGGGTCCTCGCCGGGCGGGCTGATCGAAACACGTCGCGGTGATGATCCCTACCGCCCGGGCAGATGTTACCGGCATCCGCTTCAAACGTCGGCCGGGCGGCGGCACCGCGCGGGCCGGGGCCCGACTCACAACATATACCTAACTATGGCGTTGATCACATTTTGTCAGTAAGGTTCGGGCCCCGGGGAATCGCCGCTGGTCGCACCCTCCGCGTCGGGCGCGCGGGCCGCGCGACCGTCCTTGTCGGGCGGGTCGCGGCGGCCATAGTGTGATTCCCAGGGGACAAGGTCACTCACTCGTCGGTGGGACAGCCGGTGTTTCGTCCCGCGAGGCCGGCTCGCTTCGGGTGAGGTGTCGGCGGGACGACAGTGCGAAGAGGTGATCGATGGCCGAGTCCGCGCAGCCACGCCTGGCAGCGTACCCGGGAGGCAGGGACCGAACGAGTGTGTTCACGTCCTACGACCCGCGCACCGGCGAGGCGGTCGGCGAGTACCCCGTGCAGCGCACGGCCGAACTCACCAGGGCCGTCCGCGCCGCCCGCAGCGCCGAGAAATGGTGGGGCGGACTGGGTTTCAGCGGCCGCAAACGCTGGTTGCTCGACTGGAAGCGGCTCATCGCGCGCCGCTGCGACGAACTGGTCGAGCTGATCTGCACCGAGACCGGGAAGCCGGAGGCCGACGCGACCGTCGAGGTCGTGCTGGCGATCGAGAACCTGGACTGGGCGGCCCGCAACGCCGCCCGCGCGCTCGGCAGGCGCACTCTGGGCCGCAACTGGCTGACCCGCAACCACAAAGCCACCGTCGGCTACCTGCCGCTCGGCGTGGTCGGAGTGCTCGGGCCGTGGAACAACCCGGTCTACACCCCGATGGGCTCGATCACCTACGCGATGGCGGCGGGCAACGCGGTGGTGTTCAAGCCGCACGAGCTGACCACCGGGGTCGGGGTGTGGCTGGCCGAGACCTGGCGCGAGCTGGCACCGGAACAGCCTGTGCTGCAAGCGGTCACCGGCACCGAGAGCACCGGCCTCGCGCTGTGCAGGCAGGCGGTGGACAAGATCGCCTACGCCGGTTCCGAGCGGGGCGCGCGGCAGGTGATCGCCTGCTGCGCGGAGAACATGACGCCGGTGGTGGTGGAACGCCACGACAAGGGCGCGATGATCGTGCACGTCGACGCCAGGCTCGACGACGCCGCCGAGGCCGCGGTGTACGGGGCCATGGCCAACGCCGGCCAGAACCCCAGCGGCATCCAGCGCGCGTACGTCGCCGACTCGGTCTACGACGACTTCCTGCACCTGGTGGCCGACCAGGCGCGGCGGCTGCGGCCCGGCGCGGACCGGCGCGCCTCCTACGGCCCGATGATCGTGGAGTCGCAGACCGAGGTGGTGCGCAGGCAGGTGCGCGACGCGCTGGCCAAGGGCGGGCGCGCGGTGGTCGGCGGGCTCGAGTCCATCCGCGAGCCCTACATCCAGCCGATCGTGCTGGCCGAGGTGCCCGAGGACAGCCTGGCCGTCACCGGCGAGGCGATCGGGCCGGTGCTGGTGGTGAACCGGGTGTCGAGCATGCAGGAGGCGGCCGAGCGGATCGACGCGGGCGGCAACGCGGTCGCCGTCGCCATGTTCACCCGCGACGTGCACAACATCGAGACCTTCGCCGAGCGCCTGCGCGTCGGGGTGGTGACCATCAACTCCGCCACCGCCTACACCGGCATCCCCGCGCTGCCCTACGGCGGCGTCGGCGAGTACGGCCAGGGCCACAGCCACGGCGACCAGGGGCTGCGCGAGTTCAGCCGCACGCTGTCGATCGCCCGCAAGCGCTACCGCGGCACGGTCAACCTGACCACCTTCGACCGCAGGCAGCGCGACCTGCGCCGGGCCAAGGGGATCTTCCGGCTCAGGCACGGGCACCGCCTGTGACGGTCAGCGGGCGAGGAGGCAGCGCAGCATCACCC
>Ga0079224_100003189_pt1 | contig 20490 bp, 15 predicted proteins | sample Stecom2015_FD_80414 | JGI IMG/M metagenome (GOLD analysis project Ga0079224, IMG submission 80414) | Agricultural soil microbial communities from Utah to study Nitrogen management - Steer compost 2015 | ecosystem: Environmental > Terrestrial > Soil > Agricultural land | place: USA: Utah...
ATTTTGTCTTGAACTTTAATTGGTTGTTCAGAAAGGAAATCTTCAAAATAATTTTTAAACGCTATAACCTCTCTTACTTTCATAAAAACAAAGGTAATTTAAAAGTTACATTCAGGCAAGTTTTCTTAAACGGAAATTTTCTTTTTGAATTGCCACTAACGTTTCGACGCTTGGCGACAGTTCGGGCTTGAAATGCGAAGCATTTCAAACCGAAACTAAGCCAAAACCAATTTCTATTTGCTAATTTATACAAAAAGCCAATAGAAATCGAAATCCTCTCAAAATCTTGTGTTCCTTGTGGTTTCTTGGTGTCCCTTGTGGTTTAAATTTCCATCCGGTTTCAATTCATGACTATCTTAAACAAAAAAACGGAAGCCAAATGACTTCCGTTTCATATCTAAATAATATCGATTTTAATTCTCTACCAAAACCCATTCACCGCTATCGATTTTTGGTTTGGCTACTTTGAATTTCATTTCCTGTTTTTCTCCCGTGTTGACATTGCGGATCGCCACTTTGTCATTGGGAAGAATTTTCACCACGCTTCTCGGTGCTGTTACTTCCTGACGCTGTACCGGAGCATTGGTCGAAGAAGTAGAATTGTTATAATAACCATTGTTATTAGAAGAACTTTCTTCTGCACCACGGTTGGTTTCTACTTTTTCTTGTTTTACCTGTTGACGCGCCTGTTGGATTTGTTCCGGATCGGGCGTCGGGATTTCTCCTTTGAACAAGAAAGAAATGATTTCTTTGTTTACTCTGTCCAACATGCGCTGGAATACAAAAAAGGATTCTTGTTTGTAAATTACCAAAGGATCTTTTTGTTCGTAAACCGCATTCTGAACCGAACGACGCAAATCATCCACATCGCGTAAATGCTCTTTCCAGTGCTCATCGATCAAACTCAAAACGATTCCTTTTTCAAAATCTTTGACCAGGGTTTTTCCTTGAGATTCGTAAGATTCTTTCATGTCGGTTACGACCATCAGGGTTCTCATTCCGTCTGTAAACGGAACCTGAATACGCGTAAATTTATTGGTCGGATTTTCATACACATGTGCAATCAACGGATAAGCTTTTTCGGCCTGTCTTTCCACATGACGCTGATAGTCAGCGATGGCAGCCTGATAAACTTTTTCGGTTAAATCACGGGTAGAAGCGGACTTGAATTCGCTTTCCGTAACCGGCGTGTCCATGGTGAAATATTTGATCAGATCAAATTCCAGTTGTTTGTAATTTTCATTGTTTTTGGCTTCGCCAACGATGGACGCAGCCGTATCAAAAATCATATTGGCAATGTCCACATCCAAACGTTCTCCAAACAAAGCATTTTTTCGGCGACGGTAAATTACTTCCCGTTGTTTGTTCATCACATCATCATATTCCAATAAACGCTTACGGATTCCGAAATTATTTTCTTCTACTTTTCTTTGCGCGCGTTCAATTGACTTCGAAATCATCGAATGCTGAATCATATCACCGTCTTTGTGACCCATTCGGTCCATCAGTTTGGAAATTCTTTCCGAACCAAACAAACGCATCAGATTGTCTTCCGGCGACACATAGAAAAGCTAACTCCCCGGGTCTCCCTGACGACCGGAACGCACTCTTAACTGACGGTCAACCCGTCTCGAATCGTGTCTTTCCGTACCTATGATCGCCAAACCTCCGGCTTCTTTTACTTCCGGTGTCAATTTGATGTCGGTACCACGACCCGCCATGTTGGTAGCGATGGTTACCACACCTGAACGACCGGCTTCCGTTACGATGTCGGCTTCTTTTTTGTGCAATTTCGCGTTCAATACGTTATGCGGAATTTTTCGAAGTTGAAGCGCACGGCTTAACAATTCAGAAGTTTCTACATTGGTTGTACCTACCAGAACGGGACGTTTTTGGTTTTCTGCCAAATCGACGATTTCCTCGATCACCGCATTGAATTTCTCACGGTTGGTTTTATAGACTTTGTCCTGTAAATCTTGTCTTGCAATCGGACGATTGGTTGGAATGGCCACCACATCCAGTTTGTAAATTTCCCAGAATTCTCCGGCTTCCGTTTCCGCCGTACCGGTCATTCCCGCCAATTTGTTGTACATACGGAAATAATTCTGCAACGTAATGGTCGCAAAAGTTTGCGTTGCCGCTTCGATTTTTACATTTTCTTTGGCTTCAATCGCCTGGTGCAATCCATCCGAATAACGACGGCCGTCCATGATACGTCCGGTTTGTTCGTCCACGATTTTCACCTGACCGTCCATCACCACATATTCGTTGTCTTTTTCAAATAGGGTATAGGCCTTCAATAATTGTGTCAACGTATGGATGCGTTCAGATTTGATGGAGAATTCACGGAAGAACTCTTCTTTTTCGGCTACTTCTTCTTCTTTGGGAAGATTTTTGGCTTCGATTTCACCAATTTTGGTGGCCACATCCGGTAAGATGAAGAAATTGGGATCTTCCATGCCTTGCGAAAGATATTCGATTCCTTTATCGGTCAAATCAACCTGATTGTTTTTTTCGTCGATGACGAAATACAAATGTTGGTCAACCTCCGGCATTTCACGGTTATTATCCGCTATATAAATTCCTTCTGTTTTTTGCAATTGGGTTCTGATTCCTTCCTGGCTCAGAAATTTGATCAAAGGTTTGTATTTTGGTAAACCGCGGAATACCTGAAACAAATGGAAACCACCTTCTTTTCTTTTTCCTTCTTCAAATAATTTTTTGGCAACATTTAAAGTTTTTCCTAATTCTTCCCGTTGGATATTGAAGATTTTTTCAACTTTCGGTTTCAACGCATCAAATTCCTGACGGTCACCTTGTGGAACCGGACCTGAGATGATCAAAGGCGTTCTGGCATCATCGATCAATACGGAATCGACCTCATCGACGATGGCATAATTAAGTTCTTGTTGAACCAATCCTTCCGGCGTGTTGGCCATGTTGTCACGCAGGTAGTCAAAACCAAATTCGTTATTGGTTCCATACACGATATCGGCTTTATAAGCCTTTTTACGTCCTTCGGAATTGGGTTGGTGATAATCGATACAATCCACACGCAAACCATGGAATTCAAAAATAGGCGCCATCCAGGCCGAGTCACGTTTGGCGAGATAATCATTCACCGTTACCAAATGCACTCCACGACCGGTCAAAGCATTCAGATAAACCGGAAGTGTTGCCACGAGGGTTTTACCTTCACCCGTTTGCATTTCCGCAATTTTTCCTTGGTGAAGTGCCGTACCACCGATCAACTGGACATCATAATGAACCATGTCCCATATTACTTCTTTTCCGGCTGCATCCCATGAATTTTTCCAGATCACATTTTCTTCGTCCACGACCTGAATGTATTCTTTTGTAGCAGACAATTCTCGGTCAAACGCAGTGGCTGTAACTTTTATTTCAGGATTGTTTACAAATCGTTTGGCGGTTTCTTTCACGACTGCAAAAGCTTCCGGAAGAATTTCCATCAGGATTTTTTCTTCGATTTCGTAAGCTTCCTTGTTTATTTTGTCGATTTGGTCAAAGATCGCTTCCTTTTCATCAAAATTTTCAAGGTTTTCTGCCTTGGATTTTAATTCTGCGATTTCGTCTTTCTGTGACTGGGTGGCTTCTGCCAATTTGGCTTTGAATGCGGCAGATTTTGCTCTCAATTCGTCATGTGACAAATGCTCAATTTCTTTTTCTGCCTGTAATGCTTTCTCAGCATATTTCTGTAATTCTTTTACGTCTTTTTGATTTTTATCGCCTAAAAAACCTTTTAATACTTTTTCAATAATACTCATGATTCTCTTTTTTCATCAAGGACGAAATATTTTGTCCATAGGCAAATATACGTCAATGAAAAGGTTTGTTATTTTTTCAAAATTAAAAAAGCCCTATTTCGGGCTTTGGGTTTAATATTCATCTTCGTTCCATAGGAAATCGTCGTCAGTCGGATAATCAGACCAGATTTCTTCTATGCTTTCATACGAATCTCCTTCATCTTCTATGGATTGAAGGTTTTCCACTACTTCCAGTGGTGCGCCGGTACGGATAGCGTAATCGATCAATTCATCCTTTGTTGCCGGCCAAGGTGCATCACTCAAATAAGATGCTAGTTCCAAAGTCCAATACATATTTTAAACTGTATTAATAAGTTAGTTTTCTCTATTTTTTTCTGCACTGACTGTAAATCAGGCGGTTTTGCCGAATCAAAAAATCTGCCAAAAACTTTCTTGTCAGTTTTTGAATTTTAATTTTCTAATTTTGGGCAAATGTATCGAAAAAAATGACAAATAAAATAAGTAATTTGTTCAAAGTTAAATATCCGATTGTACAAGCCGGAATGATTTGGAACAGTGGCTGGAAACTCGCTTCAGCAGTAAGTAATAAGGGTGGTTTGGGACTGTTGGGTGCCGGAAGTATGTACCCTGATGTCCTGAGAGAGCACATCCTGAAATGTAAAAAAGCGACCGATAAACCCTTTGGAGTCAACCTGCCAATGCTGTATCCGGACATCGATCAACACATTCAAACCATCATTGAAAACAAGGTTCCCATCGTTTTTACCTCGGCCGGAAATCCTAAAACATGGACAGAAACGCTTAAAAATGAAGGGATTACTGTAGTTCATGTGGTCAGCAGTGCTAAATTTGCCATAAAATCGGAAGAAGCAGGTGTGGATGCCGTAGTGGCAGAAGGATTTGAGGCAGGCGGACATAATGGCAGAGATGAAACCACTACTTTTTGTCTGATTCCCGATGTAAAACGTAAAATCAACATCCCTTTAATTGCAGCAGGAGGAATTGCAACGGGTCGACAACTGGCGGCTGCCATGATATTGGGTGCGGACGGTGTACAAATCGGAAGTCGTTTTGCGGCGACTTATGAATCTTCAGCACATAATTTATTCAAAGAAACCATTGTGGATACGGAAGAAGGCGGAACGGAATTGACTTTAAAAGAACTGGCACCTGTGCGTTTGATCAAAAATAATTTCTACGAAGAAGTCAAACAAGCTTATGTCAATTGTGCAACAAAAGAGGAATTAATCCAACTTTTGGGTAGGGCAAGAGCCAAAAAGGGAATGTTTGAAGGAGATTTGAAAAACGGAGAACTGGAAATCGGACAAGTGGCTTCCTTGATTGATCAGGTTCAGTCTGTGGAAGAAGTATTTGATTCGATTTTAAAGGAAATCAGTCAATTGGATTTGAATTTCGCTAAAGAATTCGGATTAAAAGCCTGATCTAATCTAAGAATTGAATAAAAATTTAACCTTAAATTACCAACAAACAGCACAAAGAATAAGACAGAAAACAATAGATTTGACCCCAAATAAGCATAAATTAAAATTCGATATGAAAAGACATTGTTTCCAATTCATTGTCCTTCTGACATTAAGCCTATCCACAATCCTTACTGCACAAATTTCCAACAACAATGACCGTCCCAAACTGGTAGTCGGAATTGTCGTGGATCAAATGCGTTGGGATTATTTGTACAAATTTTATGACCGATATGGAGATGACGGTTTTAAACGCATGCTGAATGAAGGTTTTACGGCAGAAAATACAATCATTCCTTATGTGCCGACGGTAACCGCTATCGGCCATGCCTCGGTTTATACGGGTTCTGTTCCGGCCATTCACGGTATCGCGGGAAACGATTTTAATATACGGGAAACCCAAACCGAAATGTATTGTACACAAGATGATGCGGTGAAAGGAGTAGGGCTGGATCCGGAGAAAAAAGCAGGGAAGATGTCTCCCAAAAATCTTTTGGCTTCTACTGTCACAGACGAATTGAAACTCGCCACCGATTTTAAATCAAAGGTTTTTGGTATTTCTTTAAAGGACAGAGGCGCGATTCTTCCGGCAGGTCATTTTGCCGATGCGGCTTATTGGATGGTTGACGGGGACTGGATTTCCAGCAGTTTTTACCAAAATGAATTGCCTGATTATGTCCGGGCATTTAACAAAGCTGACCATACTTCGGCTTACCTCAAAAATGGATGGAAACCTTTGTATCCTTTGGATACTTACATGAATCGGGTGAATGATGAAAATCCTTATGAAGGAAGTTATATAAAAGGAGAAAAGGTGAATTTTCCTATTGATCTGGCAAAAATTTCCAAAACCAAAGGTCGCGATGTAATCAAAGCGACGCCTTTTGGAAATTCGGTGACGCTTGATTTCGCAAAAGAATTGATCAGCAAAGAAAATTTAGGAAAGAATCCGGCAAACGTTCCCGATTTTTTGGCGGTTAGTCTTTCGTCTACCGATTATGTCGGACATCAGTTCGCCATTAATTCGGCCAAAATTGAAGACACTTATTTGCGATTGGACAAAGATTTGGGAGAATTTTTTAAATATTTGGATCAAAAAATAGGAAAAGGAAATTATACGGTATTTCTTTCTGCTGACCACGGTGCAGCGCATAATCCGCAATACATTCAGGATGAAAAAGGAAACGGTGGTTTTTTAAATAAAAAAGGTCTGCTGGCTGATTTATCGGAAGTTTTATTGAAAGAATTCGGGGAAGGAAAATTGGTGTATGATGCTTCCAACTATCAATTGTTTCTGGATCATCAGTTAATTGCCCAAAAAGGTTTGGATGCCGATAAAATCAAATCGGTCATCATTGGTTTTATGAAAAAACAAATCGGTGTGGCTTATGCCATCGACATGGAAAAATTAAGCGAAGCTTCTCTACCGCAAAAGATAAAAGAAATGGCTATCAATGGTTATAATTACAAAAGAAGCGGTGACATCCAAATTATCCTGGAGCCACAATGGTACGACGGATACGGCTATACAACCGGAACGACACATGGAAGCTGGAATCCATACGACAGTCATATTCCGTTGGTATTTATGGGATGGGGAATCAAAAAGGGAAACACGCATGCGCCGACTCAGATGACGGACATCGCGCCGACCATTTCGGCTTTGTTGCATATCCAGCAACCCAATGGAACCATCGGTGAGCCGATCGTAGAATTATTGGATCGATAAAGATTTAGAAATATGTGATTGTCCGCTTTCGGTCATAATAGCAAATTTTGTCAGGTCGAGCGTCACCCTGAGCGGAGTCGAAGGGCGAGACCTTATTGAGCTCCACTCACAAACCTTCGGTTTGTGCTCGAAGTGACATTCTGGGTGATAACGCAAAGTGCGTTTAAATTTTAGGATAGATTACGGACAATCATTAAAAAATAAAATAGCGCGGATCAATGGTTCGTGCTATTTACTTTTCTTTTCATAATTCGCCGGATTCAGAGCTGCAGGCGACCACTGTTGTAAAAATTCCATTACTTTTTTCTGGCTGTGTCCTTTTCCTTCTTCCAGATAACCGGAACTTTGGGTATGGATTCTTTTACCGGTTCCGTCCAAAATCACAAAAACCGGAAATCCAAATCTTTGCGGATAATCCAAAGATTTCAATGTCTCCAGATTTTCGTTTTCCTTGCTGTAATTCAGATGAACAACTACATAATTTTCGGCAATGAATTTTTTTAATTCCTCGTCGGTGGTGGTCAATTCATGGAATAATTTACACCATCCACACCAATTCCCGCCTACTTGGACCAGCACATGTTTGTTGGTATGGGAAGCTTCGGTTACTGCATCTCGCAGTTCCTGAAGCGCATCGGCCTGCGGATTATAAATATTGAATTTCTCTTGTGCAATTCCGAATTGGAATCCTACAAGAATGGTCAGAATTAAAATTGTGTATTTCATAATATCAAAGGTAAATCTTCCTTTTTATATTTTGGATTTTTTCTGTTCGGATTTATCCATTTGAGATTGGATGAAAGGAATTCGCGGAGCCAGAAAATATCCGGTAAGACTGGCAAAAAGGATCAAAGTCAAATAATCAAATCCGGTCAAAGCCGTCAATAAAATCGTCGTACTCATCGGAGTTCGGGTCACACAGGCATTAATGGCTGCCATGCAACAAACGATGATCAAACCCGGATTTAATTCGGGAAAGAAATGATGGATGATCAATCCCAAAGTAGCTCCGGTAAAAAATAGGGGAATGATAAATCCGCCACGCCAGCCCGAAGTTACCGTAATGGAAATCGCGATGATTTTAAAAAACATGATGGCCACCAATAATTGTATGCCGAAATCCTCGTGGATCAAATGATCGATTTGATGGTGCCCGAAATATCTTGTGATTGGAAAATAATAGGCGATAATGCCCAAAAGAATGCCGCCGATCAATGTTTTGACATAAATCGGAATCGGATAGAATTCAAATAATTTTTTAAAAAATTTAGTCGAATAAATAAAACCCCAGGCAATGATGACACCAATTAATCCAAACAAAAAGGCATAGGCAAAATCAAAAACGTTGGTATATTGATATTCGGGCAAATTCCAGATGGCTCCCAATCCCGTTTGGATAATGAAGGCAAAAACCACATAACTGAAACAACTCGAAACCAGCGCAGGAATAATGGCTTTATAATATTCGACAGCATGTTTATGGTGCAGAATTTCCAATGAAAATAAGCTTCCGCCCAACGGTGCTCCAAAAAGTGCGGTAAATCCGGAAGCCATTCCGGCGATGCTGAGCGAACGCAATTCTTCACCTTTCAGTCTGAATAATTTTCCGATGTAGCTTCCTGTGGAACCCGTTACCTGTACCAATGGTGCTTCCGGCCCGAGACTTCCACCACTTGCCACACATAAAAGCGAAGACAAAATCATGGAAGGATTATTTTTGGGGTCTAATTTTCCTTTGTTAAAACGGATGTTGTTCACGATAAGGTGGATTTCACCGGGATCACCGATGAAATGAATGATAAGTCCGGCTGCCAATCCGCAAATCGCCATCACGGGAATGACCAACCAACCTTGAAATCCGGCCAGAAATTCGGTTAAATATTCCAATCCCAACCAATACATTCCGGCTATGATTCCACCGACCAGTCCCAAAAAAGCCCATAAAAGAAACATACGGCTAAACACAAATGGATTGAACCGAATCGGTTGATCCAGAATGTTTAAATAGGTGATTAATTTCCTTTTTTGTTTCAGTTTCACAGCGCAAATTTAAAACCTATGCCTGATTCACAAAGCCAATTTCGATTTAAATTTAAATCTAAGGGTTTGATTGAATAGGTTTTTCCCTAAAATCTTATAGATTTATCATTTAAAATGACACATGAAATTCTATATCTTTAGTTTCTTCAAATAAAACAACAGAAAAATATAATTTTAAAATTGAAAGTAATATTTTTTAAGGAGACCATTTCCATCCAGAAAATAATCCGCAAGGTCGAGTGTTCCCTCAGAGTTTAAAGGTTTCATCACCCAAAATGAAGAGAAATTTTATAGACCAATTAAGTAATAACTAATAAAAATAAACACAACGACATATTAGGAGAGTTGTAAACAAAAATAATATTCCCAATGCAAACCTGTGAAATGATTGTTATGAAGTTTTGTTAAGGTTTTCAATAAAATAGGATGGTGTAAAACCTGTTTCTTTTTTAAATGCTATTACAAAAACTTGTCTTGAAGCATATCCACATTCTTCTGCCAAATAATTAATTTTATATTCTCTGTAAAGCGGTTCTTCCACTAACTTATGAACAATATAGTTAATGCGCAGACCATTTATATAATTTGAAAATGTTTTGTTTTTATGTATTTTAATTATCTCAGAAAGATATTTTGTATTTGTATTCAAATGGTTTGCAAGCCATGTCAAACTAATATCTTTACGGAGATATTTATCCGAGCTTTCAAATTTCTCTAACTTTATAAGTAGATTATTTGCTGTTTCATCTGTAATGTTAACGGAATATTTGACATCTGAATTTAAATCACTACCATTCTGATGACTTATGTTCTTTTTTCTTTCATTCTGAATTTTTTCTAACAAAACTTCATATTTTTTATGAATAAGTTTATTTTTCCTCTTCCAAAAAAGGATAAATAATAAAAATAAAGCCAATATTCCTCCTGATATAATGGAAATGATCTGTTTGTTTTTTTTATAGGCAATTTCCTTTTTAGTAATTATTTTTTTCAACGAAGTATTCGCAACGCTTCTTTCTGCATACCTAAGACTATCATTTAATTGTGTATAGAGTTGTGAATAATATTTCGATTTATCATTTTGGTTCGTTTCAAGATAAACTTTAAATAGTGTGTTATACAACTGTCTGCGGAGTTCAGGCTGTTCAGACTTATTTGTATATTTTAATCCTTCTTCTCCATAACGAATGGATTTTTCAAAATCATTTAAACCTAAATAAAAGGCTGATACATTAGCGAATAGCGCTATTTTATTTGTAGATTCAATTTTAAATTTTGGATTTTCAAATATTTCCAATGCTTGAAGATAAAATTTTTCTGCCTCAACATAATTCTGATAATTTTCTGAATACAGTTTTCCTAGTTTTATATATTGGATACCTAAGACATTATATTTAGCATTTAGAATATCTTCACTAATGCCTTTATCCGGAATTTGATTTAACTCATTAATACTCTTATCAATATAAATACGTATAGTATCAGGCTTTCCTCCCATTTCTTCCATACATGCCGAATAACTATCATAAATAAGTCCTATCCTGTAATGTCTTATGTTTTTATCTTCTATGTATTTCGAATATTTTAATGATTTATCTAAATTTTCTATAGCTTGTTGATTCAGTCCCAAAAGTGAGTATGAAGCACTAACTGTTCTGTATATCCCCGTAAGAATACTATAATCGTTTAATTTATTTGCAAGCTCCTCGACATCATCACTATACTCAATTACCTTTTCATATTCTCCTCTATTAAAATATAAAATAGCCAAAGAAGATTTACATTTTAATATTCCTTTATCAAATTTTAATCTTATAGATTCATCAAGTGCCTCTTTAAAAAGTGAAATAGCATCTATAACATTTTCCGAAGAAAGATTCACAGCTTTTTCAATTTTTTTTTCTACAGATTCATAGGATTGAGCGTTTGAAAAAAAAGTAAACAGCAAAAAGGCTGTAAATAAAAAATTCTTCATCAGATGTAAATTAATTTTAATACTAAAGTTCTTGAGATGCTCAAAATTAACCATCCCAATCTATACTTGTGAATTAATGAGGAATTATTTCTGAATTTATTACGCTTCTCATTATTATAACATTCTATATTAAAGCAGTTTACACGGCTCCCACAAAAAGTTATCATCATCCAAAAAACACGTGATAATTTCTTGATTCATACCATACAATTATTTTTCACATTAATTAAACTCTTTAAAATTGTATGACTTAATGCTACACTTTAATCAACCATCCATAGAAAACAGTTCTTCTAAAAAAAAGAAGAAGAGCTGTTTTTAATTAATCTATTCATGTAAAGCATGATGAAAATTTTACTCAAAGCAACTTCTTCTAATTTCCTATTTCCTTTAAAAGATTTACGGAAAGTTGTCTTGCTAGTATTTATCTTCTCATTCCCTTTTTTCACAAAAGCTCAAATATACGTCAAAAAAGGAACTTTTATTTCGATAAGTAATTCTGCTGAAATATATGTTTTCAATAATAATTATCAGGAAAATGGAATAATCTACTTAGAAGAAAATAAAACTAAAAATGAATTGGGCAGAAATGAAAAATCGTATTCTAAAATTAATAAAAAAAGCAAAAAACATAAAAATATAGCATCGAAAAAGAAGAAGAATAAAGATGAAGAAAAAGAAATAAAAAATTATATTCACAAAAGCAAATTCTCTCTCTCTCCATCGCCTTCTTCAAAAAGTTCTATTACTTTATTTAAAACAAATGTAACTTCCGCTATTTTAAATAGCCACAATTCTTTAACAAAAAAAATTAGCGGTTTTTTACCAAATATTTGGTCTTTCAGTAAACTGTTTATAAATGATGTAAATAATTTTTTTTCCTATAATCAAGAAAAACAAAGCAATTACTCAAAATCATCATACTCAACACGACCACCTCCTTCAAAAAGGACAAAACTTAGTTTAAGTTCTATTCAAACAACAACTATTTACTGTTAAAAAGAATATTTTTTCTTTTTAATTAATGATACTCATGTTAATGACAAAATTTTGTCATGTTTTAAAAATAATAAAAATATGAAATTTATAAAATATTTACTCTTTTTATCCTTTCTCTGTTGGAGTAATACTATGCTCTACTCCCAGAGTTGTTCGGTAAATGCAGGTGGAAATGCCATCATTTGTGGAACGTCTTATACTCTTAATGGAAATCCAGGTGGTTCCACGGATGGTAATCCGACATGGACTATTGTTTCGAAACCTTCCGGTGCTCCAGATCCAGTGATTAGCAATGTAAACTCCTATACACCGAACGTGACAGGGTTAACATTTCCGGGAAATTATACGTTTCAAATATCGCAACCTTGTACTGAAGGCACTTCAACATCACAGGTTACCATAACAGCACCCGGTGATATTTCTACATTTACTGCAGGTCCAGATATAACAGATGTTTTTGCTACTACGGGCGTGGTAACGTTAAACGGTGTAGTGCCTGATGGATATACCGCATCTTGGAGCGCTTATAATATTTACAGATGGGATCGTAGTAACATCAAAACAGATCAGAATTCTCAGTTTAGTTCTACTACTTCTGCCACCACAACATTTAGTCTGATTAAAAAGGCAGATCATGATATTGATCCTGCTTATGTGGTAACTCTAAGAATCACATCTGTTAACAATCCAAATTGTTGGTATGAGGATACGGCAATTGTACGATTTATTCCCAATCCACATATATTACCTGTAACATCAACTACAAGATGTATACAGTCCGGTAGCAGTCACTTAATTATGCTCCAGAATGCATCCCCAATTTTCTCAATAGGTTACCCCGGTTCACCCGGATCCTCAGGGAATTTTGGGACTACCATTACGTTAAACATAATCAGTCAACCTACAGGTGCAAATATTTCATTTGACAGTATTTGGGATAATCGTATTTTTCTGAACGGAATTACAGAAACCGGAAGTTATAGATTTACCTTAACTATAACCAATGATTCTGGTAGTCATACCACTCCGGAAATTACATATAATTTTACAGGATTAAATCCTGGACAGGTTTCTTTTCTAGTACCCTCCCATCCCGAACAATCTATGATTTACTTTAATTCAGGAAGCGGTGGAGAAGTACACTGTAATTTGGAAGGACAAACAACTCCTATAATATTTGCATTTACCCTTCACCCAGATGATCCAGTTGATTTAATAACAACTGTTACTAGTGAAGGCTCCATCCCTCCAGGAGGAGCTCCCTCTATCGCTATCACAGGAGTTGGCACTTCTGAACGATCTGTTACTGTAACGCCTCCTTCCGGTGGGTGGAGTATCGGAACTTATAAGTTTAATATAAGCACTACGAATGGCTCTTGTTCTGCTTCTCAAAGTTATTATATCCATATATCTGACGGTGAAAGAGAAGATGTAAATGTAGATAACTTTACAGTTTGTTATCCGGGAAGTGGTATAGTTGAAGCCACAGTACCATTGCCTGAAATTTATAAAGGAATAGTAAATCCTAGTTATTTACAGGAGTTTGATGCCCACTATGATTTCAATGTTATTTCTAAACCTGCCGGATCTGGTAATCCCACGATACCACCAAGAGGTCAAAGATTATTTACTGATACTTCAACTACTATTGGCAACCTTACAATGGAAGGCGAGTATGTATTTGAAATAAAAATAAATCCTCAAAGTGCAACGTCCTTACCAATTCTGGAACAGGAATATGCTTGTTCCGGGGCTTCCATGGAAGGAACATTTTCTATATATGTATCTACTCAAGTAGACGCAAATGCCGGTTCTGATCAAACTGTCGCAGGAGTATCGTATACTACACTAAACGGAAATAATCCGGGAGTATCTAGTACCGGAACCTGGACAATAGTATCAAAACCTGCCGGAGCTGCTGATCCTGTTTTTGTAGATCCATCTTTATACAATACACAAGTATCAGGATTTACAGAATCAGGAACGTACACTCTCAGATGGACGATTGAAACCGGAGACTGCATCAGTTATGATGAAATGGATGTGAATTACCTATATGTACCTTCTGCTCCAGGAGGTGTTTTAGCAAAAGCATGGTATCGTGCAGATGCTTTAGTTTTTTCCGATTCTTCCATGACTCCTGCCGATGATAATGAAGGTGTTGCTCAGTGGAATGAGTTCAACGGGAATAATTTTGATCTAAAACAAAATACAGCTGCCAACCGTCCTGTATTTTCTAACACGTCCAATCTAACTAACTTCAATCCAACCATAACATTTAACGGTGCGAATACCTGGTTAGATTATTTGGTTAGTGAAAATGGTGAAATATTAGATCGTTCTACCGGAACAATTTTTGCTGCCGGACAGACTATAAATAACGCAGGTGCAATCATCGGTTTTGGTCCTAATCTTGATTATCCGGGGCTTTATGTAACTGCTCCGAACAAACTGACTTTCTTAGGAAGCTCAGGTGGAAATTGGGCGACCAATCCTGATGATATAACAAACGTACATTTTATAGGCGGAGGAGGCTGGTTAAATGGTGCCGGTCCTTTTGGTCTCAATTTGATTTCAACTTCTTTAAATGGTCACTATTTAAGTCACGATGATTTACACACATTCGACACAAACACTTCAGTCATAGGTGATTTAAGGCTGGGTAGAGACGGAAACTACAATTCTTTTGTTGGACAAGAAAACGAATTAATCGTTTTCGACACCAAACTTACAGATGAAGAAATGAACAGAGTTGAGTCTTATCTTGCCATCAAATGGGGACAAACTCTGAGCAAAGAAATGAACAGAAACTATTTGGATTCTGATGGTACTATTATTTGGGATGCAGTTGAAAATGAAGATTACCATCACAACATTTTGGGTGTAGGTAGAGATGATGTTTCTGTATTACTTCAAAAACAGTCGAAAAGTGTAAATCCTGGTCAAAAATTGATTTTTGGCGTTGGAATGTCATTAGCTGATACCAATGCTGCGAATATAGATGATATGGCATTTATTGATGATAAAGAATTTATCATCATCGGTGATAACGGACTTGCTCAGTCTCTTACAGAGCTCTTTACAGGTAATTTCCCCACCGGAATAAATATAAACACTCGTTTTGGAGCTATCTGGAAAGTACAAAATACAGGTGTATCATCTATGGGATCTGCTATTGCATGGCCAAAAACAGAAGGACTTTATTTGGTAACATCAGATGATGATATATTCGATGAAAATGATAATTTCCTTCCTCCTACATTTGATACAACTATCAATGGCGTAGAATACAATGTATATCTAAACCCTACTCCTGAAAATGCTAGTTCATATTTTACCTTTGCCGGATTCCAATATTTGCCGGGAGGTGTTCCAGCAGCAGCTTGGTATCGTTCAGACGATGTTACAAATATTTACTCAGATGCAGGGACGACACCAGCTACAGACAATGAAGCTGTTGCGCAATGGAATGAGTTTAACGACAAACCTTTTCCGCTTACTCAAACTACAACAGGGAACAGACCTACGTTTTCCAATGCAACCACTATGACGAACTTTAACCCTACGGTAAGTTTTAACGGTGGAACTAAATATTTGGATTACAGACCTGAAAGTTATGGTAACAATTATATCATAGACCGCAGCGAAGGAGCTTTGTTTGGAGCAGGTACAGCAAATAATAACAACGGAATGTTTGGTTTCGGGCAGTCTGCAACAGCAAACGAAATGAATGATCCGGGATTGTACAGAGCCAATAATAACCTGTTGTTGTTTACCAGAAAAGCTTCTGCTCTCACCAACGACACTGATTTCTCTTTCCCGACCAATGTTTCCGGAAATTATTACGTAGGGGGCGGTACTTGGAGAAACGGAGCAGGAACAGGAACTGCTGACACTAACAACGATCTTACAGTAAGTTTATTGGGACACAGAACCACACACAATAACAATGTTTACAATGTGTTGTTGGATGCTACAAGAAATAATTTTGTAGTTGGTAGAGATGCTGATTGGACTGGTCTGACAGGTCAGCAAAACGAAATGATAGTATTTGCAAACAAACTTGATGAGATCGAAATGACAAAGGTAGAATCCTACCTTGCTATCAAATGGGGAATGACTCTCAGTAAAGATGTGAACCGTGATTATCTGGATGCTGATGGAAATATAGTATGGAACGGAACAGACAACGAGGATTATTACCATAATGTATTCGGTATAGCCCGTGAGGACATCGGTGCTTTCGAACAAAAAGTATCCAAGTCTGTAAACAATGGGGCAATACTTGCCGTCTCTACTGTCAATGATTTTACGTCTTCTAATTTAGATACATCACGTACAGGTTTTGCTAATGACAAAACGTATTTCTTATTAGGAGATAACAATATTATGGACACTGAAACAGTAGACATCGTAATAGGAGGAGAAAACTATAAAGGAATTCAACGTAAATGGATGTCCCAACGTCAAAGTACACCGGGAGAGCTTTACTTCCAGGCAGATCTTTCAGCTTATGGAACTAATTTCAGTCTTCTCAATGACGTAGTAATGGTTATTGCAGACGATGAAGATTTCACCGTAAACGTTAGAACCATTTCCGGAGCAAACGAAGTTGGTAAATGGATACACAGCTACAACTTTGATTCCGATGCTGCTAATCAGTATATCACCTATGCAGTACAAGAAGAACAATGTCTTCCGGAATTTGTATGGAGTTCTCCAGTAGTAGCATCTGGCACAACTGCAACCGGCACCATTAATGGAGTGGGCTATACCTACACTAGTGATAAAACAGTATTCACATCACCTCAAATTTCTGATGGATTCAGCGTATTTCCAGCTTCAGAAGAATCAGGAGATTTATTCAGTTTCCCGAGAACTGCTCACGCAGTAATTAGAAACTTGGATGTCACAAGCAACACACTTTCTTTTGATTCTCCTGTTACAGATCCGGTATTGGTATTCTCTTCTTTGGGCAATAACGGAGCGGCACCTGTTCCTGTAGTATTTGGGCAACCCATAGAATTACTTTGGTCAGATTCAGCAGGAGGTAACGGATTTGTTACTTGGGATTCTCCAACACAAATCACAGGTAGAGAAGGTTATGCAATCGTGAGAGTACCCGGAACACATACTTCGATTTCTTTTGACTATACCGCAGCAGAAAATTATGCTAACTTCTTATTTGGTGTGGCGGTAGAACAAGATTGTGAAGATTGTACACAACCTCCTGCCTCTGGAACTCCTGATGGTTACACTAAAGTAGGTATCTCTACGATGGAATCTCAAATTAACGGTTGGCCGGAAACCATCCCGAACGGCTGGATTACGTTAGAATCAAAAGAAAAAGGATTTGTGATCACCCGTGTAACCCACGTGGGCGGAACAGACGGAACACCTGCTTATACAGATGCTATTTCTGACCCTAAGGAAGGAATGCTCGTGTATGATATTCAGGATGCATGTGTGAAATTGTATAACGGAACAGTATGGAACTGCATTGAGAAAAGTTGTAACGAATAATGAAATGTTCTAAACCTTCAAGGTTTCAGAAACCTTGAAGGTTTTCCTAAAGAACGGATAAAATTTCAAAAATTTAATCAAAATGAAAAAAATAATAAATAGTATAATATTCTTGTCACTGGCAACTTTTGTTAGTGCACAAGTCGCGATCGGAAAAGAAGAAATAAACGGAACAAGTACCATTTTAGATTTTTATGACGGAACAGATAATTTTCGAGGAATCATCCTCCCGGCAGTGGATGAAGCTCCGGCTTCATTAACTACAGACAATAATGGTACTTTCCTCTTTGATGTTTCTGATAAAAAGCTCAAAATGTATGAAAACGATACCTGGGTGGAATTGTCCGATGAAGGAGACGACACCAATCTCATTGTTAATACAACGGACGAAAATAACGAGGATCAAGGCGTTATCATCGGTTCTGAAACCAGTGAAGCTAAAGGCGTTTTGGTTCTGGAATCCACGGACAAAGCCGTAATCCTGCCAAAAATTGCCAATCCGCATACAACCGTTAAAAGTCCGTATCCGGGAATGATGTGCTATGATACAGCAAGCAAATCATTAGCTGTGTTTGATGGTTCCCTTTGGAATTACTGGAAATAATTGATGGATACAAAAACCTTCAAGGTTTCAGAAACCTTGAAGGTTTTCCTTGTCACTCATGAGCCTGTCGGGGAATCTTTAAAAGAAAATTAGAAAATGAATTTCAAAGACATTCATATTGGAACTTTAATCAACCATGCTGTTACAGATAGCGGGATAGAAATATCCCGCATCTGTAACTTTTTTAAATGTACCCCTGCAGATGTGTATGTGATGTTTGAATCTAAAACTATCGATACCGAAATTCTTTTGAAATGGAGTAAGCTGTTGGAATACGATTTTTTCAGGATTTATACTCAGCATATGATCTTATACGCACCGCCATCAGCTGACAACCCGGCAACTAATTCCGGGCTTCCTAAATTCCGCAAGAATATTTATACAAAAGAAATTATCGAATTCATTTTAGAGCAGTTAGAATCCGGGGAAATGACCAGGAAGCAGGTAATCGAACGATACAGGATTCCCAAAACAACCCTTTACAAATGGATCAGTAAATACAAAGACCTTGTGGATACAGGAATATGATGATAGGTAATTTCTCCAACAAGCATTTGAAATTTATATGAACTTTTTTGGCTAAAAGAATAAAGATAAAGGAAAAACAGATGAAAAAGAGTTATTCAGGATTAAGGGGAAAGACAAGAGAAGAGATTATCGGTCTGCTTGGAAATAATTTTCATACTGATTCTACGGAAAGCATACTAGTGTACATTATTAATAAAACATGGCTGAACCCTAAGGGAAATGTTCTGTATATAGAATTTAATGAGAAAGGAAAAGCCGATATTATTTTAAAACATAAAAATGATGAATAAAGGAAATAATATCCCCGACTATAAAAAAATATACACAGACATTATTCATAAAAAATATCCTCATAAGAAGAGTGAGTGTGAGCCGTTGCTCATGAAAAAGAACCTGTCTGCATTAGATATTTTAAAACTCAATCAACAGATATTTGGGCAAATGGAGTCCATTAATCAAAAACACCGATCGTATCATAAAAAAGATATTTTACAGATATTGGATTACCAGAAAAAATACAACTTGAGAAATAAGCAGGTGGCGGAACACTTCAAGCTCAGTCGTAACACGGTATCTAAATGGAAAAGAATATTTTCGGTATAAATCATAATTATGTTGATAAAGATGCAATAAGAGCAAAAAAATGTAAAAAATATAGTCTTTTAACTAGTGATAATGTACTTACTTTTTATAATTTTCTGCTTTCAAGGCAGGCGGGCTCCAGTGTCGTAAAAACTCTAATACTTTCTTTTGGGAATGTCCTTTTCCTTCTTCTAAATAAGCTGAATTCAGAGTGTGAATAATGGTTCCATTTTCATCTATTACCACAAATACCGGAAAACCAAATCGTTGTGGGAATCTCAATTTTTCCAAAACATCTAAATTTTCATTTTCTTTTGAATAATTGACTAGAACCACTTCATAGTTTTCAGCGATGTAGTTTTTTAATCCTTCATCGGAATTAGTCAAATCGTGGGACAGTTTACACTATCCGCACCAATTTGAAGCAGAACGTGTTTATTTTCGGCTTTGGCTTTAGAAACTGCATTGGCGATTTCCACTTTGACATCGGCTTCGGGACGATAAGCATTGAATTTTTCTTACGAATAGGCAAACCCTGAAAGAAAAGTAAAGAAGAATAGAAAAACGGATTTTTTCATTAGGAAGATTTATTTTCTCAAAATTAAGACTTAATTCAATTTATGATAGAAATTTAATGTAAAGATTGACTTTTTATATATCTTTGCTACTTGTTTTTTACTTAAATTTCTTAATAAATTAGTTCTTAAATACTTGTTTTGAATTGAAAAATTTATTTTTGAAAGAATGGATTTCTTTTCAGGGAATCATTCGTAAAGTATTGTGTTCGCTAAGGGTTTAAATAAGTTTTTTCCAACCGAACTCCTTTAAATTAACTTTTTATACTAAACGAAATGAACACACGCTATTTAGATCTTATAGAACAATCCTTTTATTTTCCCACTGAAGAATTCACGCTCGAAGATGGAAATTTGCAATTTCATGGAATTGATTTGATGCAATTGATCGAAGAACATGGTACACCATTGAAATTCACTTATTTACCTAAGATTTCCCAAAACATACAGCGCGCCAAAAATTGGTTTGAATCGGCCAGAAAAAAATTGGGTTATAAAGGAAAATACAATTATTGTTATTGTACCAAAAGTTCGCATTTTCACCATGTTTTGGAAGAAGCATTGAAAAACGATATCCACATCGAAACTTCATCGGCCTATGACATCAACATCGTGGAAAGCTTGTTGGAAGAAGGGCTTCTGACATCGGACCAATATGTGATCTGCAAC
>Ga0079224_100003190_pt1 | contig 20488 bp, 21 predicted proteins | sample Stecom2015_FD_80414 | JGI IMG/M metagenome (GOLD analysis project Ga0079224, IMG submission 80414) | Agricultural soil microbial communities from Utah to study Nitrogen management - Steer compost 2015 | ecosystem: Environmental > Terrestrial > Soil > Agricultural land | place: USA: Utah...
AGCGAAAAGAAAACCTGTTCGTTCCCAGCTTTGCCGGACTTAATTTCGAGCACATCCATGACGGCACGGTGCAGGAGAGGGATGTGCTCTTTGAACCGCGGCGAGTTCCAATGGAGCTTCGGTTAATAGACGAATTCACCGTTGAACTGTACGAGGCCCCCACCCCACACTGGAAACTGGAAAGCGCCACACGGTTTCACATCACACCTGAAGGCTGGATTCACATGACATTCGAGTGCATCCCGCGCGCGGATGTGTTCGCGAACGGGTACGTTGGTCTGTTCTGGGCCAGCTATATTAACCGCCCAGAATCCCTCGATATACACTTTCTCGGCCGTCCTGTCGGCGGGAAGGGAGAAAGTTGGATCCGTGGAGTCACTGCTGAACACGGCAGGTTTGCAACTCATGTGGCGGCCTGGGACAGACGGTGGCTCCCGCACGACGACAATTTCCCGATGACGTTAGTGTTTTCAAGGTCGACGTATGAGTACGCGCAGCCCATCTACTACGGTGTTAGCGATGGGATGGCCGGCGTGATGATTTTTGATCCGGCTGATTGGATACGTTTCAGCCAGTCCCCCTCTGGCGGCGGGGAGTCGAACCCGGCCTGGGATTTTCAGTGGTTCATCCCGGACTACCAAGTCGGCCAGGCGTACGGATTCGAAATGAGATTTCTTTATGTTCCCTTCAAGAGTCAGGAGCAGATCCGTGGGCTTGTCAGGTCGGTACACGCGGCTTGGACCGATTGATCCAATGCTAATCACACACTGAGCGTGTCCCTCACCTGACGCATATACTCGAAGGATTTCCTCATACCTGGTAACGGATTGTCGGCATTAATTTCATATTCTAGATTAACGTACCCGGAGTAGTTCATTCTGGCCAGTTGTTGAAAGATCTCTCGAACGGGCATCTTGCCCTCGCCGACCGCGCACTGGCTGTCTTTATCGGAAAGGTCACGCAAATCCTTGATATGCATATCCAGTAGTCTTGACCCTGCTTGGGCGATCGCTTCGACTACATCGGTTCCAGTTCGAACTGTATGTCCTACGTCGACGCACAGGCCCATTCGTGGATCCATATTCTTGATTAGCTTCAATGCATCAATGGGTGCTGGGAAAAAGGGATCTTCGGGGCCATGGTTATGAATCGCGACCTTAATGTCGTATTCCTTGACATGCTTTTCAATCAGAGAAAGAGTTGATGGTTTCGGGGCAACCACCATCAAGGGCATGCCTGCCATTTTCGCGTATTCAAAATGCTTCCTGACATCGGCTGCATCTTCCTTCTGCAAGCTGATGGTTCCTCCTCCCACCACCGTAAGCCCGGCCTGTTCAAACTCAGCACGGCCCCGCGCGAGTTCGGCCGGCGTACTCTCATACGGCAGATGAAATGACTTGATGTTGACGTACTTTACGCCCAGCTGCTTTATCATGCTGATTGCTTCGGGACGGCTGAACTTCCGCAGCGAGTACGAAGCGACACCAAGCCTGATTGAATCGGCTGGAGAGGCAAAAGCGCGTAAGGAGAAGGGCACCGCAGCCGCTAAGCTGAGGAAGGTCCGTCGATCAAAACTTCGTTCAAACAGTCTTTTTCGGCTCTCCGTCGTTGTCATAGAACTCCCTCCTTTTGGTCATTACACAAATGCTGTGTCGGCTATTAAAGCAGTCCTTCACGCAATTGGGTAGAAGTAAGTGAAAAATCGCCGCTCTTGTACTTCGATCTGTACATCCCGCAACGATTTCGCCATCATTAGGACGGCAAAGCAACCACATTGCTCGCCCATCTCCGTGAAAGATGGGGGCTAAGATTTTTGGAGGGTACCCAATGGAACAGCAAGAAGGTAGCTCACTGAATCGGCGGGATTTTGTTCGCACCAGTCTGGGAGTAGGAATGGCTGCGGCTATATCAACTTCGAACCGGCGAATCCTCGGAGCCAATGATCGCATTAACCTGGCCTTCATCGGTGTGGGAGGACGAGGTCGTTCGCTCCTGCGAGAGGTGATGGGAATTGGTGAGGAATCCAATGACGTACAGGTTATTGCCGTCTGCGACGTCTATGAAAAAAGGAAGCGCCTGGCTTCTGAGGTGGCCTCCTGTACAGGTTACCTTGATTATGAAGAGATTCTCGAGCGTGAGGATGTTGACGCCATTGTAAATGCGACACCCGATCACTGGCATGCGGCCATTTCCATTGAAGCGATGGAGAAGGGTAAAGATGTTTACCTCGAAAAGCCAATGACACACACCATTGAGGAAGCAAAGCAGGTAGTGAAGACGGTCAAGGAGACAGGTCGTGTGTTGCAGGTTGGCTCCCAGACCACGTCGCGCGATCAATGGTGGAAAGCCCGTGAGATCATTCAGAAAGGACTAATTGGCAAACTATTGATGAGTCAAGGTTCCTATCACCGGAACTCAGTGGAAGGCGAGTGGAACTGGACCATTGAGCCTGATGCCGGACCCAATGGAAGGGGCGAAAACTATATCAACTGGGAAAAATGGCTGGGGCCTGCACCGAGAAGAGAGTGGGAACCCGAGCGTTTCTTTCGTTTTCGTAAGTTCTGGGATTATTCTGGAGGTATCGCAACCGACCTTTTCTACCACGTTGTTGCACCGCTCCAGATCTGCTGGGGCAAGCCACAGTTTCCTTATCGGGTCACAGCCGGCGGTGGCATCTACCAGTTCAAGGATCGGGAGGTTCCGGACACTTTCCACCTGATGGCTGATTTTGCTGAGGAACACTCACTGGTGCTTTCCTCGACAATGGCCAATAACGACCACATACCAGGTCTGTTGAGAGGCCATGAAGGTACGATCATGATGGTGCCTGCTGGTCGCTTTGAGGGTCAGGTGGATTTCATTACGGTTACTCCTCAGTCGATAGTCGAAGAGGATTTTTACAAAACCCACAAGACCACTTCTTTGCGGATTCCAATGCAGGAGCGGGAATCCCACATGCGGAACTTCCTACGAAGTGTGAGAACTCGGGAGAAGCCGGTCCTGGATGCCGATACCGGATACAAGGCGCAGGTCACGATCACTATGAGTGTTATGGCCTACCGCCAGGGGAAGGTCCTGTATTTCGATCCCAGAGAAGAGAAGGTGGTCGATACGCCACCGCTGTTGTAGTGGCCCCCCGTATAAACCGGTTCACATATCCCGTTGCCGGTACTCTCGGTTGCTTGTCGCCGCTGAGTAGGCGTCGGGTTGTCCAAGCTTCGCAACAGATGGCCGCACAACGCGTCGCCACTTTGATCATCGTGGGACGCCTGAGAGCGACATCGGCGGATTGCACCCGTCCCGGAGAACCTCCATAAGAACGCAAAAAAGTCTCAGCGGATCTCTGAGTAGGAGGTGGGTTGAAGAAAAGAGGCGTGGATGTTGGTCACCGTATCGACCCAGCGTGGTTCGTCTTTAATCCTGTTCCAGTCGGGATTTACCCGAAATTCTGCCCACGCCTTTTCTCTCTGGGCCATATCGTCGAAGGCGACTAGATACGTCAGATTCGGAAGTCGATCCCCGAATACGGATTCACCGAAAAAAATAGGCTTGAATCCACAATCCCTGAAAATCTTTATTTCCTCCTCATTAAACATATCAATCTTGGCTGCGGAATCGAAAGAATCGCGGGATTCATAGGTTCGCAGTTCAAACAGATGATTGCCTTCGCGTCTGGGTGGAACTTCGACTTGAGGATGGCCCGAGAAGGCTCTCATCAGCTGTGATTTGTAGCGAACATAAGGAATCCGTTCCCCCTTCTCAAAGGCTCGCCAGGCTTTGCTGTAGTCGCTATTCGCGTTAACCAGCTGTGTATTGGCCCGAAGGCTGTCGAGCGATCGGTGGTTCAAGAGAAGGATGAGGGCCGGAGAGTGCTGACCCGAAATGACATTGAACACCCCTACCGGACCCAGTGACTGTTTCTTCATTTCCGGGACAAGATACTTCTCCATGAAATCATGCATTCTCGCTGCATCCAGGTCATTCCTCAGCTCATAGGTGCGAAGTTCATGAAACTGGACAGTCTGGGCGGAAGCCGATCTCTGAGAGGTGGCTACGGCGGCCAGCGCGCCGGCAGCGCCGAGTAAGAAGTGTCTTCGTATCATAGGGGCCCTCCTTGTTGACTAAGGTATCCTTTAGAACGCCTTTCCTGTCGTTTTGGACTCTTTCTAATCTCGTCCGAAAATTCATGTTTTCCAGTTCTGGAGTTCGACGATATTTCCTTCCGGATCCCTCATGTAGACGAGAGTGATCGTTCCGGCACCGGGAACATCCATTGTGTGGATTTGTCCCAGGTCCGAACCGCCGGCTGCGAGCACACGCTCTCGAAACAAAGCGACGTCTTCCACATGAAAAGCGATATGAGCAAATCCGGGTGTGTTCGCTTGAAACAAGGGGCGATCGCTCGGGGGATCATACTGGAAGATTTCTAGCGTGGGTCCCGGGTCCTTAAAGCCCGGAACCTTCAAGTGTATACCTCGGATTGTCATTCCGGACAATCCGGTTACCTTTTCGATCCACTCGCCTTTGTAATTCCTCTCAGGAGGGAGGGGTTCACATTCGAACACTTCCTGGTAGAACTTCGCCAATCTCCGCCAGTCGTGGGCGACTATATTGGTATGGGTATAACGGATCGACACGGCTCTTCTATTCCTTTCCCGCTTAGGACAGCCGAAATAATGCTGTGCTTAGGATTGGAGTATGCTCTCACCGAAGCGAGCGGGAATCAAGGCTTCTCTTGTCAACAGAGCGATCTGAGCGTCAGCGATGGGCCTGGCTTTCGCGCCTCGTAGTTGACTGACCCCTGACGACTCCCGAGTGTGTATTGCGGGCGTCCAGGATCCCTAGCGTGCAAACCGCTGTGACCTGTACGGTGCAAGTTGGATCGGAGAGCAGTTTTTAGACGAGAGGAGGGATGAAAGCCGAGGAAAGAAAAAAGGGGATGGCTGTTGAGCCATCCCCTCTTGCGGACAAAATCACGTACTTGGAGGTTACCAGCGGTCGCGGCCGGAGCTGCGGCCCCTGTCGGAACCCCTTGAAGTTCGTTCTTTCGCTTCGTTGACAGTGAGAGTACGTCCATCCACACTGCTGCCGTTAAGGGCAGTGATGGAGGCTTCGGCTTCCTCACTGGAGCTCATTTCCACGAATCCGAATCCTCGGGAACGACCAGTCATTCGATCTGTAATGACGCGTGCCGATTCTACGGTGCCGTGAGCCGAGAAAATTGACTCGAGCTGTGTGTCCGTGACAGAGTAGGGAAGCCCCCCAACGTACAGTTTCTTACCGTTCATGTTCTTCTCCTTAAGAAGTTTTTGCTATCAACCCTGGGAAATTCGACTTCATAAGGAGCTGACCATGGCAGCCTGTAGAAAGGCGTGACCCGTAACCCTTAGAGAAATTCACAAGGTGAGCGTTCGTGAGACCGCTTTAAACTTCAATCATCTCATCAGGCGATCCCAAACCGACGAGAGATAACACAGTTTAACTCAAATTCAAGTTCGTGCACAAGTCAATTCGCAGGAACCGTACACTTTGAGGCGGCGAGGCGCGAACGGGAATAGCGCGGATTTTGCTACTTTCGAAAGATGGCCACACCCAATCACGTAAGAACCGATAGAGCTCTAACTGGATTTCTCCTGAGCCTTCTCAAACAGGGAGAGGTACTCCCCGTAACCTTCCTCAACCAGGCGGTCTTTGGGGATAAATCTCAGAGCGGCAGAATTGATGCAGTAGCGGAGGCCTGTGGGTGGAGGCCCGTCGGGAAACAGATGGCCGAGGTGTGAATCACCGTGTTTGCTCCGGACTTCGGTTCTTCGCATGAAAAACTTATAATCGTCTTTCTCCACGATATTGTCGTTCTCGAGCGGGCGCGTGAAGCTGGGCCAGCCCGTGCCGGAATCAAACTTGTCGAGCGAACTGAACAGCGGCTCACCTGAGACGACATCAACATAGATGCCTTCCTCCTTGTTGTCCCAATATTGATTCTGAAATGCGGGTTCAGTCGCGTCCTTTTGGGTGACTTTGTATTGCAAGGGAGTCAGCATCTCTTTGATCTTTTCCGCGTTGGGCTTCTGATATTTCATACCAATTTCTCCATTCATCGGCTTCTCGGAGAGAGTGAACTCCCGATCCGCCCACGCATCTTCCAGAAATTGATCTCTGCCTGAATTGAATCGATAGAAACGGTAGCGCAGTGGATGGGTTTTGTAATAATCCTGATGATAATCCTCAGCCTGGTAAAACTCTTTCAACGGCCTGATTTCCGTAACGACAGGCCGATCAAAAATACCGGAGCTTGCGAGCTTTCGCTTTGATTCCTCAGCAAGGTGCTTCTGTTCCTTATCGTGGTAAAAGATAGCGGAACGGTACTGTGCCCCCCTATCCACAAACTGTCCGCCGGAATCGGTTGGATCAATATGGGTCCAAAAGATTTCGAGGAGGTCTGTATAACTGAGTCTTGCAGGATCATAATACACCTGGACGGCTTCCACATGTCCGGTCAAACCGGCTGACACCTCCTTATAGCTAGGATTAGGCTCGTCACCTCCTGTGAAGCCTGAAATGGCCTCGATGACGCCCCCTACTTTTTCAAAGTCAGCTTCGACACACCAGAAGCAACCCCCTGCAAAAGTGGCTACCGACGCTCCTTCGAGCGCAGCCGGACTGAGATCGTCGGGCTTCTGTGCGAACAGCCACAACAGCAATCCAGTGCCTGAAAGAACTAGTACTCCTGCAACCAGGTATTTCATTTCCTGTCCCCTTCTTCTACATTGTAACGGCAAACCAGCAGCTGAGGACAGCAACCGATCGTTTCGAACCACGGGAAGTGTGTAGTCTTAAACTCCGATCACAGCTCCTGAGATGCGGCCAAGCCAGATGAGACGAAATGCCACAACTGAAAACATCGTATCCCGGACGGAGAAAATCTCAGCACGGATGAGGGGCCTATTATCGAATATTGGACCCGGTATCTTCATCCTCGGTTACATCATCGGCACCGGCAGCGTTACCGCCATGGCAACCGCGGGAGCGCGGTTTGGATTATCCCTGACCTGGGCTCTCGCCTTATCGTGCTTCTTCACCTATGTCATGCTTGTCAGTATAAGCCGCGTCACCATTGCCACTGGAGAGACGCTGCTCTTTACACTGAGGAAGAGTTTCGGGGGCGGTATAACCCTTTTCATCATAATCGGTTTGATGCTCACCGAAGTGACTTCCATCATGGGGGTGATGGGTATCGCAAGTGATGTCGTGCTTGCATGGAGCGAGGTTCACCTGCCTGTGAAAATTCCCCCTGTGTGGTCAGCTGTCTTTTTCACTGCAATTCTGTACGCTCTGTTCTGGAATGGCAGTCACGGGTTCTTTCTTAAAGCGATGGCGACGATCGTAGCCGTAATGAGCCTCAGCTTCTTGTTGACTCTCTGAGTAGTCTTTCCATCACTAGCGACCTTCCTCAACTTGCTGAAGCCAGGCATTCCATCCACGGGTGACTCTCATCTGATTCTGGCCGGACTCGTCGGCACAACCATGGCGTCAGTCTGCCTGGTCACACGAAGCTATCTGGTAGCTGAAGTGAAGTGGACACTTGATGATTTGAATCGCGAACATAGAGATGCGGCAATCTCTCTCGCATTAACGCTGTTGGTTAGCGGAGCGATCATGGCTAGTGCTGCCTTGACGATGTTTCCTAGAGGTCTGCGCGTAGAGAGTGCAATCGACATGGTACAAACATTGGAGCCTCTCGCCGGTGCGTTTGCCAGCACACTTTTCGTAATCGGAATTCTTGCCGCGGCGCTGTCATCTCTCTTCCCGAATTACGTCCTCGCGCCCTGGTTAATTACCGACTTTATGAATTTGCCTCGTGACATGAGCCGTTTCTCCATCCGGATGCTGGTTCTCGTGATGGCGCTTCTGGGTCTTGTGGTTCCGATCTTCGGTGGAAGCCCGGTGATTATTATGATCGCCTCGCAAGCGGTTAGCCCGGTAATAATGCCGCTACTCATTGTCCTGGTTCTAGTCTTGCTCAACCGTCAAACAACCATGTGCGGCTACCGTAACCCTGTAATTCTGAATATCGGTCTGGTGGTCACTCTGTTCTTCTCAATCTTTGTTTCCTATTCAGCGATAATCGGTCTTCTGGACCTCCTCAATTAGGTACTCGGCTCAAGACCCGAGTGACTGGTGGCTCGTCATTTCCTGACTTGTGGAAGCGGCTGAGCCACCCAACCTGCCGGGCGCTGGTTCTTCCCGTGGCGCCCTCGATCTCCAAGGTCGTCCCGGGCCCTTTCAGCAAGACGAATCAATCTGTCCACAACAGCTCGATTTTCTGCAGCAACATCCCGGGACTCAGTCAGGTCGGTAGACAGGTCGAAAAGTCGTGGCTGACTGGCATCTACCTCCTGCCCGACAACATCCTCCTGATCTAACTGCAGGTAAAGCTTCCACTTACCCGATCGGACGGCTCGCAATTGATCCATGTAATAGTAATAAAAGGCTTCATGTGGGGAGCCGGTAGCTTCGTTTGTAAGTATGGACCAGATGTTCTTTCCATCGATCATGCGATCCTGCGGTCCCGATCCCCCTGCCAGCTCCGCAAAGGTCGGCAACAAATCCATGCTCGTGGCCAGATAGTCGGAAGTGACCCCGGGCGGGATCTGCCCTGGCCAACGAGCAAGGAAGGGAACTCGCATTCCCCCTTCAGCGACCGTATAGCCCCAACCTGCCAGTGGTTTATTGCTTCCTTGCGGGGGATCGCGGCGGGGTGCGCCGTTGTCGGAGGTGAAAATGATCAACGTATTATCTTCCAGTCCCAGTCGCTCGAGAGTTTGCAATATTTCCCCAGTTGACCAATCTATCTCCTCTACTGAGTCGCCATACGGGCCATTTTTCGACTTACCTTTGAATGGGTCACTTGCAAAAGGGTGAGGCGTACTCCCGGGCATTGCGTGAGATAGGAACAGAAAGAATGGTCTCCCCCGATTCTCCTCGATAAAACGAATCGCCTCTTCTGTATAACGGCGGGTCAAGATGTCACGGTCAGCAGGTGCCTCAATGACCTGCTCATTGCGCATCAAAGGCAAGGGCGGCCAGGGATAGCGGTCCCATGGAGGCTCATCCCGCTCAGTCATGTCATCGCTGTATGGAATTCCATAGTAATAATCGAAACCCTGGCGAGTAGGGAGAAAAGGCGCTTGATCGCCTAGATGCCACTTTCCTATGAGAGCCGTCACATAACCGAGCCCTTTGAGGACTTCAGCGACTGTTATCTCCGAGGGATTGAGTCCTATCGGTGATACGGGTCGGATGACGGCAGTCTCTCTCACATCCATATGCATATTGACGCGTCGTGGATATGATCCGGTCATCAGACTGGCTCGTGACGGAGTACAAACTCCGCTACTGACGTAAAAACTTGTCAGCCGTATGCCTTCCTCAGCCAGACGATCAATATTTGGAGTTCGATGGAGCTGCGAACCGAAGCTACCAACGTCACCGTAGCCGAGGTTGTCTGCCAGAAGGAGAATAATATTCGGCTGTATTCTGGATTGAACGGCGGTCCGCTCTGCGAACAGGACCGCACCACTGAACAGCAGTGAGAGAAAGAACAAAATGGTAAGGACTCTTATTCTTTGAGAAACGTGATCCACGAGAGCTCCTGAATCATAGATTTTTTGAACCCAGGATTGTAGTGAGTGGCAGAGAGGTCGTCAACGATCACTGCAGTGAGGTGTCTCCAATTTTTCCGACTCGTCGGAGCCGATTCGCTCACGGGATCGATCGGCTATATCGATAGGTGTGAGCCGCCCACAGGAGCCCGGCGGCTAGAGTCAGAGCAGCAAGGCCAAAAAGGGCAGAAGGCAGACCCAGGGTGGTGTTATCCAGTACCCATCCTGCGGTCGCTGCTCCTGTAGCGTTCATTAGGGTAAGCAACGCATATTCGGTAGAAAATACCCGTCCTCGAAAGCGGTTGGGGATCGTCTGAAGCAACAATTGGGTAGAGAAAACCCAGTTTACGCCGGAACCAAAGCCCCGAAGGAACATTCCAAGCAGCACGACCACCAGGCTCTTAAGGGTCCCAACCGTACCGAGACCAATGGCAGCTATGATATAGGCTAGGATGATGGCTACCCGCATGGGCTTTTCTCGATCATGGGTGAAGTGGCGGACACAGATGGGGCCAACGCCGGTGCCTAACCCAATCGCAGCATAAATCAAACCCAGACCAAACCCTCCTCCTTCACCCATGACGAATACGCTTTCAGCAATTCGCACCTGGATGACCTGGCTCGCCCCGGCAATCGTCAGTGCTGCCACTGGCTTAAGCAAGCTGACGCTCAAGAGGTCGGGGTTTCGAATTAGAAATCGAACACCATCCATGAAGTCTGACAGAAATGGACGACTCCCGATCTGATTGGTCGCAGGAGGCGAACTCTCCGACGGTTCAATGCGAATCCGTGCAATGATGAAGGCGGAGAGAACGAATGTGAATGAGTCGATTACGAAGGCAGGGTAAATTCCCCAATAACCGGCCGCCAGCCCTCCTAGCGCCGCTCCGAAAGCCAGCATAGTAGACCACGTTATTGAGGAGATGGCATTAGCTGCTCCCAATTCTCGGGAAGTCACGACCTCCGGCAAGATTGCATTTCGGGCTGGATAGAAGACGCCGCTCATTGCGAGCTGCAGACCAGTGAGAACATACAGCAGCCAGAGTTGTCCAGGTTCTCTGACCACCAGGAAGCCCATTACGATCAGGGCTCGAAGCAAATCTGAAATGATCAGGATTTTCTTGCGATCGTAACGGTCAGTCCAGATTCCTGCGAGAGGACTGATAAAGAAAGGGGCGAGCATCCGCACTACAAAGAGTCCCCCGATCGCAAATGCCGAGTCGCTCAGGTGGGCGATCAGGGCGGCGGACGCAATCAAGTTGAACCAGTCTCCAAATAGGCTGACGACCTGCCCCAACCAGAGGTTTCGAAAGTTCGCATTATGGCGAAGAACCTGTAAGTATCCTGACGGGCTTGGAGGACTAGGGGACAAGGAGGAAACTCCTACGGCAGTCAGTCTTATCGATCCACATGAGAATGCGATTATAGCGACTCACTTCACACGATGTATTTGTGACTGGCTTTCGGCTAATGGTGGCCGCAACTGATAGCATTGATTGCAACTCAATCTGGTGAACTCTTGGAAGTGGGAGCAAGAATATGAGTTCGGACAATTTGGTGGAACACCAACCTGAATCACGCCGATTCGTCATTTCGATGCAGGGAGAAGAGGCCGTTCTGCGATACAGCTTCGTCGATGAGAGAACCGTTGATTACTACAGTACCTTTGTACCTCCCAGCCGAAGAGGCGAAGGCATCGGCTCCCGTTTAGTGGAACATGCTTTGGAGTGGGCGCGAAGGGAAAACTATCTCGTCCGGGCTTCCTGTCCCTTCGTAGATGCTGTTCTCAGGCGACACAAATCGTACGCGGACTTGAGAGCATGATCTTAATGATCAACAGGATCGTTCAGATGATCCAGATGCCTTTTCCTTGATTTTCTCCCATCGAGCTGCCAAGCTCACGCCGTGATGTCCATGAACCGCATAATGCTCGGGGCAAGAGCTCCACAGATGGTCGCAATAGCAGTTGTCCTGGCTAGCTGTCTGCTCAGTCTTACATCCGTTGTCCTTGCCGGCCAGCCGACTACGGTAATTCTCGTGCGACACGCGGAACGTCCACCCGGTGCCAACCCATCGCTGTCCCCTGTGGGATTGAAACGGGCGGCGCGCCTCGGCGAAGTCCTTCAGAATGTGGAGCTGAATGCGGTTTTTGCCACTCAATATTGCCGCACAGCTCAAACTGCCCAACCAACAGCGTTGAAGGCGAGTGTTCCGATTCAAATCTTTCCGACCGCTGAAGGAGAAGTTGATTTCTCAACCTGTGATCCCCCAATCGAGAGGATAGGAAAGGTCCATCGGTTCCAGGCAAACCATGCTCGGGACCTGGCCCAAATCATTCTCAGTGACTATTCCGGTCAGACGGTCTTAATTGTCGGTCACAGCGACACGATTCCGGCCTTAATCGCTGAATTGGGAGGTCCCGTTCTCTGCCCGGAACCTTTTCCTCTTGTCGATGGCGAATGCCACATTTTCAGCGGAGAACATGACAATCTTTTTATTTTGACTATCACCGAGAATGGTACTTCCTTTCTGCGCCTCCGCTATTGACGCTTGATGCCCTCGTATTCTCAAGGCATCTTCTCATGTAGCGAGGCCGTTTACTGGCATTGAAAGCAGTCAGCGATCAGCACAAAGTCTTGGCTTCCCGTTTCAGTTGTGCTAAGAATACGGACCGTCAGAAAAGAGGAGGATAGATGTCGCAATTAACGGTTCGTATGACTGCTCTGGCAATCGTTCTCTTGGTGCTCGCCCCGTTACTCGAAAGCCAAACCAGAGTTAGAACTCCCGTTAGAATACCCGACATCCCGGGTTATGTTACGTTGAAGTGCGACTTCCACACACATACCGTTTTCTCGGATGGTAGCGTCTGGCCTAATATCCGGGCTGAAGAGGCATGGAGAGAGGGTCTGGATGCCATTGCGATAACAGACCATTTGGAGTACCTTCCTCATCAGGCCGACCTTCCTCCTAATTCCGACCGATATTACGACCGGTCCTTTGAGATCGCTTCACCTCATGGTCAAGCTTTGAACCTGCTTGTGATCCGTGGCTCGGAGGTCACCAGACAGATGCCCCCCGGTCACATCAATGCCATATTTTTGGAAACAGCGAACCCCCTCAAAACTGAAGACTGGCGAGACGCAATTCGTACTGCGCACTCACAGGGTGCCTTCATCTTCTGGAATCATCCGGGTTGGGTTGGGCAGCAACCTGATGGAGTTGCGCGATGGTATCCTGAGCATACTGAACTGGTCGAAGCGGAAATGCTGCATGGGATCGAAGTGGCCAATTCCCGCGAATATTACCCGGAAGCGCATCAATGGTGCCTCGAGAAGGGCCTTACAATGCTGGCCAACTCCGATATCCACTATCCTCTAAACCTCGATTATCACGTACATGAGGGTGATCATCGTCCCTTAACGCTCGTGTTTGCCACGGAACGTACGCCCAGTGCGATCAAGGACGCCCTGTTCGACAGGAGGACGGCAGTGTACACCGGCAACATTCTGATCGGCGAACGCCAGTTCTTGAATCCCTTGTTCGAGGAGTCCATCGATTTTCTCTCTTCCACTACGCGCATTGAAGGTACTGGAACGGGGTACATCCAGATTCATAATAAGTCCGATGTCGATTTCGAACTCTCAGGAGAGTTCTCTTTCGAAGAAATTCGGGTCCCCAATCAGATGGTTCTTAAAGCCGGTCGGACATCACTTCTCCCCATCAGGGGGACAAGCCGTGAACGTAAGGGATCCCAGTCCTTCAAGCTCACTTACACGGTTTCAAACCTCAAAGTTGCTCCGGATGAAAGTCTGACAGTTGAGCTACCCGTTACGGTCGAGTTCGTGCCGCCAGGTCAATGATCCCCTGGCTTCCGAACGCGTGAATCTAATCCGTGTCGGTGCTCCTCCAATATCTGGGGAAAAATTCCTCCTTTCCTCGGACGGCTTTGATAACAGAATTTAGCCGTCTGACCTGACAGCCAGCCTAAGTGACTGCAATTGATCCGGTTAGTGTCGTGTTGTGTTGCATGGCACGAATCGTGCGTACCTCTTAGAAAACTGATTCATACCAAGAGGGAGGAATGAAATGAGAAGTCTTGTCAGAATTTGCTTGATCATACTTATGCTGTTTGCGGGTCAGACTCTTTTCGCCCAGCAACAGGGTGGTCAGCAGCCACAGACTCCGCAGGGTCAACAGCAGCAACAGGGCCAAGCCGGACAGCAGAGTCAACAGGGCCAACTGGGGCAACAGGAGCAGGCTGGTCAGAATTTGCCGGCGACAGCCAGCCCGCTGGCTGCGCTTGCTTTGGCCGGCATTGCCTCAGCGGGAGGCGCATTAGTAGTCCGAAAGTTCCGGCGGTAAGCTGCAGACTGGAATGTACCGGACCCCGAAGTCTGGTCCGGTACATTCCGCTCGGCTAAAGCTTGTCGGTCGGCAGAAAGGGTAAGCGGTTGGAAAGTCTGCGCTGGGTCGAGCGATTGCTCTGGACGCTGGGTTGTGTTTTCCTCGCTATTCCCTCCATCATGTGGCTTGAGAGTAAAGCGTATCAATACTATTTTGACCGGGCCTTTGAGAGCCAAATTGCGACAATATCGGCGTCCCTGGAAACGCCTTTGAGTGAAAACACCACCGCGGGCGCTGCCAGAAGAACAGCGTTGCCCCAAGGACTGATCGGAAAAATTGAAATAGAAGACCTGGATCTTTCCGCGATGGTCCAGTCTGGCGTCGATGAAGTATCGCTTCGCAGAGGAGTAGGGCATCTACCAAGCAGTCCCTTCCCTGGTGAGCCTGGAAATGTGGTGCTGGCTGGCCATCGTGATACCTTTTTTCGTCCTCTTGAATGGGTTGAAGAAGGAGATCTCATCAGTCTAGAAACATTGGATGGTCGCTTTTTGTATCGAGTCCAATGGACCGCTGTGGTGAGCCCCGACGCCATTAGCGTGCTTGACCCCACGTCTGAGAAGAGTCTTACGCTGGTAACCTGTTACCCATTTACATATATTGGCGCGGCCCCAGAACGTTTCATTGTCCGCGCTCGAGAGATCTCTCAGGAACAACACCATTGAGGATAGTCCTGCCCTGGTGGCGGTATCCGTTTTTCTTCGGAAACTCAGTCGAGACTTTGACCCGAATACATACAGATAGAAAGAGGCTAAAGCTGGGCTTCCAAAATGACTAGCACCCAGCGGAGATTAGTGCCAGGTCAACAGAAGTCAGTGGAGGATAAAGAATGTCACCCGACAAGCAATTATCAATACGCGGAATTTTTGGCAGCGAGGTTTTGACTCCGAGTGGAGAGGCCGTAGGAGAGATTGAGGATGTTGTCATCGACACCGATAGCAGCCGCATCCTGGTTGCCTTGCTGTCCGTCTATGGGGCCGAGGAGCGGCTATTTGTGCTTCCCTGGAGTCTCTTTTCTTACCGCGGGGAAGGGCGGTTGGCGGTGGATGCCTCTCGAGAGACGATCGTCGCGGGTCCCTTTGTTACCCGGTCAGAGTACTTATCATCCGAGAAGCGCGACTGGGTTAACCAGGTCCACTCCTACTACGTACGATCCCCTTACCGAGAAGAGATCCGCACAGCCAGGGCGCCAGACGGGCGGGGCTACAAGCGGAGTCGGATGGGAGCAGGCTGGGTGTTTGCTCTAGTGGCTCTGCTCATCATTGGGGGGCTTATAGCGTACCTCGTTACGTTTGGCGATTGGTCTTCTCCAGGATCTTCGCTGCAGCAGGCCGCTGTCAAAGTGCGGGAAAGTTCAGACAACGCCTCAACTACGGCTCGAGTCAAAGCTGCTTTTGCTCTTTCCAAACGCATCTCTGCGCTCGACATCAACGTGGACACGGACGGAGGGATCGTCACTTTAACCGGGCGGGTCCCCTCCCAGGAACTGAAAGACCTTGCGGAACTGATTTCAGAAGAGACATCGGGAGTAACGGAGGTTCGTAATCGGCTGATTGTCGATGAGCAGGGAAGCAGCTCCCGGATGGAGGTTACACAGTAACCTGCCGGATTCTCAGTTTCCTCAATCAATCCCGTGACTCTAAAGAGCTTCACTGCGACAGTCGTAGTCAACCCGCGGGCGTACAATCGAAAAGGTCAGGGGATGCCCGGCCCGTGCTGCTTTTAAGAAAACCCGATCTGGAAACAAGTGTGGGACAGGAATCGTCCGAAGGTGTACACTCTCGAGAATATTGCTTGCTTGTGAAAAGTTGGCCGCCGAGCCAGCACCCGAGGAGGTTCTCACACAATGAGCGGATACCATCGCGTTCTCTTTGTGTTTATTGGCTTCATGGCAGCAACACTTGCTGCGGTCCAGGTGGAATATACCGATCATTCCCGGCTTCTCGTCTTCAAAGACGCCAGCGGAAGAGAACATCCCGTAAGGGATATAAAAGACTGGCGAATTCGCCGGCAACATATAATCCTGGGAACTGAACAGGCGATGGGCCCGCTCCCGGATCGAACCGGCTTGCCTCCTCTTGAGGCCTCAATTCTAGAAGAGCTTGATGGACCCGATTACACACGAAAGCTCATTCGCTTCACTGTGGAACCGGGAGATCAGTTACCGGCTCATCTCTATATCCCAAAGGGAATCCGCTCTCCCAGAGCAGCCATCCTTGCCCTCCATCCAACCTCTCCTCTTGGAAAGGATATCGTTGCTGGTTTGGGACCGCGCCCCAACCGCAACTATGCCGTGGAATTGGCAGAGCGAGGCTACGTCGTCCTGGCTCCGGACTACCCATCATTCGGCGACTACTCACACTATGATTTCTCTTCAGACCGCTACGAATCGGGCACTATGAAAGGAATTTTCAATCATATGCGGTGCCTCGACTTTCTGGAGACTCAGGATTATGTAGATCCTGAGCGTGTTGGAGTCATTGGACATTCTCTTGGCGGCCATAACGCAATCTTTGTGGCCGTCTTCGATGAACGATTTAAGGCAGTTGTCTCCAGTTGTGGCTGGACTCCTTTCCACGACTACTACGGTGGTGACCTGAGGGGTTGGACCAGTGACCGGTATATGCCTTTGATACGGGATAAGTTTCAGCTCGACCCCGACAAGGTGCCATTCGACTTCTATGAACTGATTGCCGCTCTTGCACCTCGTCCGTTTTTCTCTAACTCTCCCATTAACGATCACAACTTCGATGTGGGAGGAGTTAAGAAGGCAATACCTGAGATTCGCAAAGTTTATAGCCTTTTCGGTGTTGCGGACCATCTCCAGGTTCGTTACCCGGAGGCAGAGCACGATTTTCCTTCCGAAGTACGTGCAGAAGCCTACGGCTTCCTGGACCAGCACCTGAACCACTCGCCGACGGTACCTTGATGAAAGCTTGAACCTACAGCCGGTTCAATGAGTTAGTAGAGTTCGGTTGCGAGTCGAAGAAGGTCACTGAGACGGAGTTCAAAAAGTAGAGGAACCATCGTCCTGAAGAATCCCGTGGCCTCTGACTCGTGATCATGTCGATAGTTTCCCCTTTGTGAATCGGGATCTGAAATTAGCCAGAGTCGATCTCCCTCTGAGTCTAAAGCAATGCCTTCGGGGGAAGTCCACTTGATAGGCAGATCGTCAGGTGATCGAAAGTCGAGATCCACGAAGGAAACAGCATTAGTTTCCGGACGGTAGAATATCAATCGCTCCTGGTCTCGAAGAACAATTGCCAGCAGGAGACTGCCGTCGTAAAGGCTGTCCAACCCATTAAAGTTGACTCGACCCTTATTCTCCCTTTCAGGAAGATTCTCAAGGGGGAGTGCAACTCTCTTGATCGTTAGCTCTACTGAAGTCGGGGACAAGTGGCCGCGATACAATAAGGGAACCCCTTGCCCGTCGCGTTCGTAGGCGAGCCACACCTCCGTATCGTGAACGGCAATACCTTCAAGACGTGAGTTGATATCACCGGAAACAGGTTCCGGCTCGAATCGTATGCTAAGTACTCGCGTGACTTGAGCTTCTGCACGAACATCGTCGAGTATTCCCTCGACGACGTAGCAGCCGTCTGATTCGATCACAGCGAAAAAGCGCCGGGGCCTTTCGTTGATCACAGCGAGACCCTCGAAGTCGGGATTTCCTCGAAGAAGCCGGGAAGGAATTTCTCCAAGACTTTCCTTTGTTACTCGAATTGAATAATAGGGCTTTAGGACAAGTCTGGTTTTTGGATCGATTCTAATAATTGTTGCAGGAATGCTGCTTCGCTGGTCCCCAATTGACCAGAGATAATCTCCGTCGTAACTCAAACCCGAGGTCTGGAGACCCCTTTCTCGAGAATCCGGATGAGGAATAACTTGATCTGCTTCTTCGCTATCGAGGATCCAGGTTCCTTGAGTGCTCAGCGACGATTGTCCATTTACGGAAGGTACCAACAGTAGCCAGACTGAAACGGTCACTGCGGGGAGCCATAAGAGCTTACGAGTTGACCGCAATTTGGGCGATAATGAAGATGACAGCGAGCCAGAGAGTCGAGAAACAATCGGACGAAAGATGTCCTCGAGAATCGTTTCAAAGCTTGTCACTGTCAATCATCCTGATCGGTTCTTCATTTCAAAAAGGGGGCGCTCGTTGCTACAACTCCGTAATCTCGATCGGAGGCCGGTTCTTCCATTTTCCTTTTGTAAAATCAGGAAAATCGACTGGCCGGCTGCGATTGGCGACCGACTCCTCTGAGAGTGGGAAAATGACGCTCCAGGTTACCGAGTCGTAGACGTCAATCGGAGTCTGCGTCCGGTCACGCACGGCGTTCACGAAAGCCTGAAGAGTCAGAAAATCGGCACCGCCATGTCCGTATTGTCCAGCTACACTGGCGTGTTTGCGCCACACTGGATGCTCGTAGTCTTCTCGATAGCGATCAAGGGGCTCCCATTGATGCGCCTTTTCCGAACGATCCTCGAGATAAATCTTCTCTTCATACCCCATGCAGATCCCTTCGGTCCCCTGCACTCGCAGGATCAGATCGTACGGTCTGGGAAGCTGGGTGTCATGGTAGAGAGTCACTGTGGCACCGTTCACTGTTTTAATAAGGCACACGTTCACATCACCCAGAGCATACTCTCGTTTAGCGTTCGGATGGTCGGCTGTGAAGGCCTTTTTGACATAAGTGTTCATCCCCCTCGACTTGCTGCTCATTGAAACCAGGTAATCGAACCGGTCACCTCGATTGACATCAAGCCACTGCGCGACTGGGCCGATCGGATGAGTGGGATAGAGATTGCCGTTGTGTTTTGTGGCGAATTCTCCCCTCCAACGGAGCTCTGGAATATCACGCTCAAACTTTCCGCGGCGAACGTCGTGTTGATAGCCGGCTTCGCAATGAATCAGTTCACCCAGGGCACCCTGACGAATCATGTTGAGGATCATCATGACATTGCGGAAATAGCAGACGTTCTCCAGCATCATGCATGGCATGCCGGTTTTCTCGGATGTTTCCACCAATTCCCAGCATTCCTCAATGGTGATGGCAGCATTAACTTCAGTAGCTCCATACTTGCCCGCTTTCATCGTGGCAATCATGACCGGTGCATGTAGATCCCAGGGAGTAGCCGTAATGACAGCATCAAGGTCCTCCCGTTCGACCAACCTCTTGTAATCTTCTGGACCTCGAGAATAGCCTTCCGGGCGGCTTCTCCCTGCGTCTTCCACCACCCTTTGAGCCCGGGCCAGGTTTTCTTCATTTACGTCACAGAAGGCGGGAAGTTCGACGCCCGGGATGTCGAGTAGAGTCCGAACGAGACTGGTGCCACGTCTTCCGACACCGACGAAACCAATCCCTACCCTTCGTGAGGGATCATTTGATCCACTGGAGAAGCCGATGGCAGCCAGTGAGGCTGCCCCCAGTGAACTCTGCTTGAGGAAGCTACGACGGTTCAAGGTCCAGTTTTTCACTTGATTCCACCTTTCCAAAAAGTTCGAATGGTGACCCGACGTGGGAGTGAACACTTTCGGTCTAAGTTAACCTATTCGACGCCAATTGCAATCTGATAATGACTAGAAAAATGGAAAAACCACAACTGGACACCTCGAAGAGATCTCGAAGTGTTGCCTCGGTTTCTCGTACATGAAAGTCTTCATCCTCGTCGGTCTAGGCGCAACAAATGACTGCACTTACAGTTGAATGGATGCTAAATTGAGAACACGCCGTTCGGCATAGTTGGGCTTGATTTCTGCTTCTCGCAATAATGGAATGATCATGCATGATGGAACCATTGCGAACGCTTTGTCAGCGACGCTCTGGATGTTTACCGGAGCCATATGGTGGCTGTGTGTACATTCGATGACACTTCTCTTTCCTTTGCCGGGTCCATGGCTGCCGGCTCATGTAGCTGTACCGGCAGGAGTTATTATGGGACTTGTGGAGTTCAGCTTCTTTCGGCGTTTTCATGATCGGGTTCGGCTTGGGCGAGGCTACTCCCGGCGCTTCACAATCATGAGCCTGGTTCTGGGACTGGCCACTGGCGTTTACCTGGGCTGGAACTTTGCACGCGGCAACATCGCTATCTCGGACACTTTCGTCGAACCCACTCTCGCTCAGAAGCAGCTATCGGCCCTAGTCTGCGGAACTCTGGGTATGTTGGCGAACTGGGGGATTCTCTGGCTTGTTTCTCATTATGGAACGCGCCCCGTGCGTCTCATGTCGATGCTCCTCATTCTGGTCCTCATCATGTTCGCAGCAGTTTTGATCGTTATCCGCTTGCCTGCCTGAAAACGGCTTGCCGAACATTCCCGGAGCCCAGCACTTGCGGGCCCGCCCCAAACCCGATGGTGGAGAATTTGCAGATCAAGGACTGGCAGTTTGAGCTAGGACCGATATAATCAGGCCCATGCTCGACCC
>Ga0079224_100003191_pt1 | contig 20486 bp, 16 predicted proteins | sample Stecom2015_FD_80414 | JGI IMG/M metagenome (GOLD analysis project Ga0079224, IMG submission 80414) | Agricultural soil microbial communities from Utah to study Nitrogen management - Steer compost 2015 | ecosystem: Environmental > Terrestrial > Soil > Agricultural land | place: USA: Utah...
CCGACCTACATGGACGTAGGAAGTGCTGGGCTAGTCGGGAACATTGCCCAGCCGACCTACGACGCCTCGGGCCCAAGCACGAGCTGCCCATCCCTTACCGGGATTCGCTCGCCCGGATGATGATCCATCTGCACCGAGGCTTCGGTCTCGCCTAAGCGATAGCGCACATCGAAGCCGATCTGCCGTTCGTGCGTGTCGTACACGGTTTCGCAACGGCGTTCGGTCGTGGTGTAAGTGTTGCCCTTCTGGATGCGATCTTGGACGCGATTGCCCGCGTAGCCGCCCGCCGCCGCACCGGCCGCAGTCGCTACCTTGCGCCCGTCGCCGCTGCCGACCTGGCTTCCGAGCACGCCCCCGACGACCGCACCGATGACCGTACCCGTCACTTTGTGCTGATCCTTTACCGGGCGCGTGTGCGTGACCGTCACGTCCTCGCACTCCTCGCGCGGCGTGCGAACGGTCTCCATGATCGGCTCGACCGCAAGCACCTCGGCAAATCGCGGCTCGCCGCCCCACCACTGGTAACCCGCAATCGCTCCGCCCGCGGTGATCACCGCCGCACCTAGAACAACTCCTGTCACCAACGACTTATTCATGTACGTTCGCTCCTTTCAGATACACGCGGCGCGTTTGTACCCAAACGGAGCTGTAGGCGTCACCTATCGCGGATCGGCGACAGCGGGAAAGGATGAATCGGGATCGACCGCGACGCATCACTGGCGCACAGCGCTTGCTCCGCTCTGCGAACTTACGAGTAGCGAGCGGCGAGAGCCGGTTCAGCTCACCGTCCGCCGTCCGCTGTCCGCCGCTCACTGCCGAAAGGCAGGCCATTCGACGACGAACGACGCACCGCCCAGCGACGATTCTCGTACCGCCACTCGACCGTCGTGCCACTCGACGATGCGCTTGACGATCGCAAGCCCCAAACCGAAGCCGCCGCCGTCGTCGCGTCCCCGATCGCTCAATTGCACGAACGAGCCGAAGACCCGCTCGCGCTCGTCCTCGGGAACACCGGGACCGTCGTCATCGACGCGTAGCCGATAGACATCGCCCGCAGCCTCGAACGCCACTTTGACCCGGTGCTGCGCGTAGCGAAATGCGTTGTAAAGCAAGTTGCGCAGCACGGTCTCCATCAAGTGCGCATCGCACACGACCGCTTGCGCGGCGCCTGCCACTTCGCATTCGACGTCGAGATCCGTGCGGGAACCGTGTCGGATCGACTCGGTCAACGCAGGCAGAATGAACGTGAAATCGTGCTCCGCCACGTTCAGGCTCACCTCGGCACGCTCCAAGATCGCATATTCGAGCGCGGCATTGACGAAGTCGTTGAGCTCCTCGATATCGGTTTCGATGTTGCCGAGGTGCTCGGCAAGCTTGCCGGCATCTTGCGCACTGCGCGCCATTTCCACCTCGAAGCGCATGCGCGACAGCGGCGTCTTGATCTCGTGCGAGACCGCGTTGGACATGTCCTTCTGCGAGCTGATGAGCGTATCGATGCGCGCGGCCATGCGCTTGAAGGATTCGGCGAGCGGATAAATTTGCGATCCCGGTTTGATATCCGCTTCGAACTTCCAGTTGCGATCGCCGAAACGCGTCGTCGCCCGTTCGAGCGTGCGCAGATCGCGCGTGAGCGGCCAGAGCCACATCATCAGCACGAGTGCGATCGCGGCATAGAAGACGAACGCCAACACCCAGTCGAGCACGCTGCGCCGCGGCTCGTGCGCGACGTACCGAAACGCGAGCACGCGGCCATCGTCGCCGACGCGCTTCAGAACCCAAGTGCGATCATTGCCCGAACGCAGCAGCGCGATCTCGCCTTTGTCGAGGCTGTCGAGCATCTCCTCGCCGGCGATATCTTGCGGTTCGAACAGCTCGAGATCGACGCCCGTCCGGGCCGCGAGACGTTCGACGAAGGCAGCGCGCTCTTCGCGAGGCACAGCGCGAAGCTGTTCTTCGACGATCGCGAGACTCGCGGCATGGAGCCGCGTCTCGACTTTCCATTCTTCGCGGCGGCCGTATTCCTGCCAGAGCCGCTCCTGCCCCCAGCTCACCGCCGCCAGCGTTGCGACGATGAGTAGGTAGATCTGAAGGAAGTGTCGCGCCACGGGGTCGAGAAGCGGTTAGCGGTTAGCAGTTAGGAAGAAGGCACGCCGGGGCGTGCCCTTCTGGCTCCAGTCTCCAGCCCTCAGCCTCCAGCCGGCTCCGCCGGGTCACCAGGCGTCCGCGACGAATAGGTACCCGTGTCCCCACACGGTGCGGATCTTCGAGGATGCGGCATCGCCGAGCTTTTTCCGGAGGTGCGAGATCCGCACGTCGAGCGTGCGGTCGAGGCCGTCGTATTCACGCTTGTAGAGTTGCAGATACAGCGATTCGCGCGACTGAATCTCGCCTGCTTTCGTGGCGAGCGCGTAGAGCAGATCGAACTCATTGCTCGTCAGCGCCACGAAGCGGCCTTCGAGCGTCACGGCGCGCGCCGCCGTATCGATCGTCAGCGCGCCGAAACGCAGCGTCTTGTGCTCGGTGCCGTTCTGCATCTTGCGCCGGCGCAGCAGTGCGTTGATGCGCGCGACGAGCACGCGCGGCTCGACCGGCTTGACGACGTAGTCGTCGGCGCCCAGCTCGAGACCCAGCACCTGGTCGATGTCGGTATCGCGCGCCGTGAGCATGAGAATCGGAACGTCATATCGAGCCGCCCGCACCTCCTTGCACACGGCAAACCCGTCGCGCCCGGGCAAGCCCAGGTCGAGCACGATGAGCTCCGGTTTCTCGCGCCCCACCCGTTCGAGCACGCGGTCGCCTCGATGCTCGACCGAGACGCGAAACCCATTCGACTCGAGGTAAGTGCGCACGAGCTCGGATAAACGGAGGTCGTCCTCCACGAGCACGATGAGAGGTGCCGTCTCGGCACCCGCGATCGGTTCGTTCGACATGGCCTTAGGAAAAGATGTTCCAGGGCTGGTGGCGCTTGCGACGAAATCTGATGGCTTCACGGATCACCGTAATCGCTTGCGAGGCGAGCACGTTCTCGAGCGCGGGATCGCGCAGCTCGACGAGCAAGTCATCGCTGAACGCGAGCTCGATGCTGTACACGCCTTCGGCATAGTTCTCCCAGCAGCGCTGCACTTCGGGCCGCCCCTCGATCACGAGACACAGCGACTCGTCCTGTGCCGCACGCCACTCGGCTCGCACGGTCGTCTCGCAGTAATCGTCGGTTGCCGCGAGCGTGCAGACTTTGGGCCGGACGTTGAGCTCGATTTGCTGACCGCGCGCATCGGCAAGCGACGCTGCGGCAGGGGCGCACGCCAGAATCGCCGCCAACGTGCTAAAGCACTTTGAAGATGAAACCGGCAAAAAAGGTCGTAACGCTGTCCTCCGCCAGAATCGGGCTATCGGCGATATCGTCGTCCAGGAGCTCGTAGTGCACGTGGGCACCGAGCGTCCAGCGCTCGGATAGCGGGCGCGAGAACCCGAGCTTGATGAACGGATTGAGCGCTGCGCCCGGCTCATACAGATCGTCGACCCCGTAGTAATACTTGACGAGCTCGCGGCTCTTCCACGTCACACCCGCACTGACGACGAGAGAACTCGTGGATTGTACGACAGGCGTGGCGACCGCGGCGCGGACCTCGTGCCCGTCGTGCTCGCCGGTCACTTCGCGGAGGGCACCGACTTGACCGATGATGTCGCCGAATCGGAACAGCCACTCGGGCCCGGCCAAGTAGGTTGTGCGCCGATCCCGAATGACGAACTCGCGGCCAGGCTCACCGCCTTGCTCTACGACGGCATCCCTCTCGGAGGGCAACACGTTGAATGCGAGCGTCGAGCCGGAAACGAAAATATTCTGCAAGTCGTCGCGAAAGAAGAAGACACGATCGTACCCCGGTGCCGCGATCACATTGAACGTGTGCACGGGACCCTCGTGCAGCGTGAAACCGAATTCGAGGTTCTCGAGAAAGAAGCGCTCGCCGTAGTAGCTGATCTGCGGCAGCAGAACGAGCGGAATGTCGGAGTTGTCGACGATCGGGTTCGACCGCTCCCCGTAGCCGATACCGAGGTTGATGTCCAACTTGCCCACGATCACGCAATCGGCCGACGGCGCTCGGCAGCTCGACTGAGCGGTCGCCGCTTGCCCAACGCTCGCAAGCAGCGCGGCCAGAAACAGGGTTACGAGAGGGCGCATGGAGCCTCGATTATCCCAGATGCGCCAGGTGCTTCTGTCAAGGTTCGGTTGCGATTTGTAACTCGAATGTGTTCGGCGCGGAGCTGCGGCGTGGGATTCGGGCCTTGGGCAGGATCGGCTCGCGCATCCGCGTATGAACTACAAAGTGGCTACAGACGTGCCGGCACTTGCGGCTATCATGACGGTCGCAGCATCGATCGGGGAACCATTCCTTATCAAGGGGAAAAGGAGCATCGAATGCGGAGTCGAGGGAAAGTCGCGCTAGTCCTGGCAGCGTGCGGCGCATTCGTTGCCTGCAGCAGCGGTTCGAGCGGCGCTCAGGAAGGTGCCTCCAAGGACCCGCCCGCGCCTTCCGCCGTCTTGGACTATTCGCAGTTGCGGATCCCGGATACGAGCGAGAGCCTTCGCGCCCCCGTCGATGAAGAAGAGCTGCTCCTCGCCCTGCGCAACGGGCTGCGCCTGCCCGCCTCCGATCCTTACTACGACTTCACTTTTGCCGACGCGGTCCTGTCGTTCGGCGAGGCCGGACCTCCGTCGTATTCGCGAACCACTCAACAGGTGGACGACGTCGACGAGGCTGACCTGGTCACGTACGACGGAACGCATTTGTTCATCGTGCATCCCGAGCCGACCGAGGCCACGTCCGCCGAGGGGCAGCCGCGGATGGCGCGCAACGTCCTGTCGATCGTTCGAACGGATTCCGCAAATGCGACCACGCAGCCTGTTTCGACGTTCACGCTCGAGGGCGCTCAGAGCGAGCTGCCGCTGATCTACTTGCTCGAAGCCGAAACCGGCCAGGCTGAGCTGATGGCAGCCGTGAGTCACGAGACTCGAATCTGGGCGCTGATCGACGAGGCGCCACTCTTTCGCCGAACCGATACGCCGTGGAGCGACATCTCCAGAATCCAAGTCCTCGACGTCAGCGATCCGTACAACGTGCGACAAACCTGGAAATTGGAGCTCGACGGCTGGCTGCGTACGAGCCGCAAGATCGGCGATATGCTGTACATCGTGACGAGCTTTCGCCCCTGGGTCGAGATCGACCTGCCGGCGAGCACGCCGGAGCAGCAGCAAGCGAACGAGCAGCGCATTCGTGAAGCCGGCGGCGACTCGCTCCTGCCCCACTACCGCATCGACGGCACCGATGAGCAGCCGCTCGTGCGCGCGTCGGATTGCGTCGTGGACGGCGAGCTCCAGCCGTTCCATGCATACGACCATCTGCTCGTCATGACGGCGATCGACCTGAGACAGCGGCGCATCGCCGACTCGACGTGCCTCAGTACGAACGTGAGCGGCGTCTATGTGTCGCGATCCAGTATCTATATCGGCGGCGCGCGCTCGCGCACCGACCCTTCCCGCGTCGCGACCGTACTGCACAAGTTCTCGCTTGCCGATGACGGCATCGCCTACGCCGCGAGCGGCACGGTCGCAGGGTATATCGGCTGGATGAATCCGTCCTATTACATGGACGAGCGCGGCGACGACTTGCGCATCCTCACGACGCAATGGCCGAGCGCGGGCGAACCGGAGCATCGCTTGAGCATCCTGCGTCAGACCGGCAACGCTCTCGTGCTCGTCTCGGCGCTGCCGAACGAGGCACGTCCGAGCAAGATCGGTAAGCGGGGCGAGATGATGCAAGGCGTTCGTTTCCTCGCGGATCGCGCCTACGTCGTCACCGCCCGCCAAATCGATCCTTTCTATGTCATCGATATTTCGGATCCGAGCGACCCGTTCATCGCGGGCGAGGTCGAGCTACCCGGCTTCTCGACTTACTTGCACCCGCTCAACGCAAACGTCGTTGCATCCGTCGGCTATCACACGACCGAGCAAGGCGCACCGCGTGGAGTCAAAGTCGAGCTCTTCGACGTGAGCGAGCTGGACACGCCGCGTTCGGTGGGCGTTCAAGTCTTCGGCGACACGGGTTCACAAAGCGAGGCAGTCTTCGACCCGCACGCCGTCACATTCCTTGCCGCAACGGACGATGCCTATCGCATCGCGCTGCCGATCGATGTGTTCGAAACGCCCAATCCCAACGACGTAGGCGCCTTTGCTTGGACGTACTCCGGGCTGCACGTGCTCGAAGCGCACAATCTCAGCAGCGGATCACCGCTGCTCGACTTCCGCGGCGTCATTCGCACCAACGAGCCCTCGAGCGGAACGCTGTCTCCGCCGCCGATCAGACCGCAGCGCGGCGTGCTGCATGGAGACAGCGTTTTCTCCATCTATGGGGCTGAGACGGCGGGGCGTCTGTGGAAGGATCTCGGTCCACGGACATCGAGCTGGGGTTGGCAGCTCTAGCATCGCGCGACAGTCGTCAGTCGCGGCGTCTTTCCAGGAACGCACGCCAACTGCGCAGCGAACTGATGTCTTCCGCCCCTTCGAGTGCCGCAGCCTCGCACAAGAAGCCGCTGAGGCGCGTCCCATCCTCGAGCTCCACCTTGCCGATACCGAGCGGTTCCGGGATAGCGGCGACGAACGAGCCGAAGTGTCGTTCGGGAACCGCCCATACTTCGACGTCGATCGCCTCGCCGCCCTCGGATACCCGGACCAGACCGGGCCGTTGGGGCGGACCGCCGGACAAGGCATAGAAGCGATACGTGTTCGCCGTGCGCGCGCTGCGAACGAAGAAGCCTCGACGATCGGTCAACTGATGGTTCAACGGCAAACCGCGCATGTGCGCGCCGCAAACGACCAAGCCGACGTATCCTGGCGGACTATCGGGTTCGAGCGCGGGCTCGTGGAAGGCGAACGCCGTCGCGCCCAACTGCGTCACGCTCGCGCGATGCAGCCGATCCGCGTACGACAACAACGTGCTCTCAGAGCCCGCGGGAGCCACGAGTGTGACACCGAACGGTAAGCCGTCGTCGCGAAAGCCCGCCGGCGCCGCCACTGCGGCGAGATCGAGCAGGTTCACGAAGTTCGTGTAAAACCCGAGGTTCGTATTGAGCGCGATCGGATCGCTCTCGACTTGCGCGATCGTGTAGATCGTCCCCGCCGTAGGCACCATCAAAGCGTCGACGTGCTGCCACACGGCATCGCTCCGGCGCTCGAGACCTTTCAATCGATACTGCGCCGCGAACGCATCGGCCGCAGTCAGGCTTGCACCGCGCTCGATGACGGCGCGCGTCACCGGATGCATCGCGTCCGCCTGCTCGCGAAGAAACGCGCCGACTGCCACATACCGTTCCGCGAGCCATGGACCGTCGTATAACAGTTGCGCCGCCTCGCGAAAGGGATCGAAGTCGATTTCGACGACGCGCCAACCGAGCGCGCGAACCCGCTCGATCGCGCGCGCGTAGCACGCCGCGTAGTTGTCGTCGCCGAAAAACGCCCGTTGCGTTGCGTTCGGGACGCCGATACGCACTTCTCGCCCGGCAGGCGTGAGCACCGGAAGCGGCAAACGACTCGGATCGCGCGCATAGTCGTCCTCTTCGTCGAACCCATCGCTCGCGCGCAGGACCTGCGCCGCGTCCCAACTCGTCAATGCGAAGATCGAAACGCAATCGAGCGACCGGCATGCCGGCACGACGCCGCGCGTGCTCAATCGCCCGCACGAGGGCTTGAGCCCGATGATGTTGTTGAAGCCCGCAGGGATGCGCCCGGAGCCCGCCGTATCCGTACCGAGCGCGAAGCTGACTAGCCCGTGGGCGACCGCGACCGCGGAGCCGCTGCTCGAACCGCCCGATATGTACGCGGGATCGAACGCGTTCTCACACGCTCCGTAGGGCGAGCGGGTGCCGACGAGTCCCGTCGCGAATTGATCCATGTTCGTCTTGCCGATAGGAATCGCCCCGGCATCGATCAATTTCTGTACGACGTGCGCGGACTGCCGTGGCACGTAGCTGAACGCCCGGCAGGCGGCCGTCGTCGGCACATCGTCGAGATCGATGTTGTCCTTGATCGCAAAAGGGATGCCGTAGAGCGGCAGCGCCTCCCGATCCTCGTCGAGCAATTCCCCCGCTCGACGCAGCACCGCATCGGCCGCGACGCGTGAGATCCATACGTTGCGCGCCGGGCTTCCGTCGATACGCTCGAGGACATGACACATGATTTCGACGGGCGTAAAGCGCCGCGCCCGATAGCCTTGCAACAGCGCTCGGATCGTCAGGTCGTACATCTATTGCTTCCCCACGCGCACGACGAGCAGAACATCCCCCGCGCGGACCGCTGCGCCTCGGGCCGCGCGCACTTCGATGATCTCGCCTGCCTCGTCGGCGAGAATCGGGATCTCCATCTTCATGGCCTCAACGAGCATCAGCTCATCGCCTTCGCGGACGCGTTGGCCTTCGCGCGCGCTTACTTTCCACACGCTGCCGGAGACGGGTGAGGTCACCGCCACGGCGTCGGCCGGAATGGCACTGCGCGCGGAATCCGGCTCTTCAAGCGCGTCAACTTCCGCCGCCTCGAACGTGAGCTGCCCGTTTTGCCGCCAGCGCTCGCGCTCGACCTCGAACGCGGCGTGCTGTCGCGCCTTGAACGCCGCGATCGAATCCGCGTTCGCGCGCAGGAAGGCTTGATAGTCGCGCAGCCGCAGCCTCGTCGGCTCGATGCGCAACTTGATGCGCCCGCGCGGAAATTCCTCGCGCAGCGCCAACAGCTCGTCCGCGGTGACCGGGTAGAAGCGAAGCTGATCGAAGAAGCGCAGCAGCCAAGGCTTGCCGTCGCCAAAGTCGGCGGTTTGACGATGTCGATTCCACATCTGGATCGTCCGGCCGACGAACTGATAGCCGCCCGGCCCTTCCATCCCGTAGACACATAGGTAGGCGCCGCCGATCCCCACCGCATTCTCCGGCGTCCACGTACGCGCGGGGTTGTACTTCGTCGTCACGAGACGGTGACGCGGATCGAGCGGGGTCGCGACAGGCGCACCGAGATAGACATCGCCGAGACCGAGGACGACGTAGCTCGCATCGAACACGATGCGCCGCACATCCTCGATCGAGTCGAGACCGTTGATGCGTCGAATGAACTCGAGGTTGCTCGGACACCACGGCGCATCGCGGCGTACCGACTGCATGTATTTCTCGATTGCAAGTCGCGTCGCCGGATCGTCCCACGATAAAGGCAGATGCACGATTCGGCTCGGCACCTCGATCTTCGCGAGGCTCGGTAGCGCCTCTTCCGCGGCGGCGAGCACATCGAGCAACCGAGCTTGCGAGAGGACACTGCTATCGAAATGCACTTGCAACGAGCGAATGCCAGGCGTGAGCTCTCGAAGGCCTTCGATGCGTTCGCGCTGCAGACATTCCATGAGCGCGTGCACGCGAAAGCGCAAGGCGAGATCGAGAACGTTCGGACCGTATTCGATCAACAAGTACTCGTCGCCCGCTTGGCGATAGACGACCGCGGGACGCTCGCCGTGGGCAGCCGTGCTCGACAGAATCGCTTCCGATCGGGATTGCCGGACGTTCGATCGGGCGATCGACTGCGTCGCGGTCGTTGCGAAGGCGCCCTGCGCGCTCAGCGTGCGGATCCATTCCGACTGCGCGCGCTCGCGCTCGCGGGCCTCACCGAACGACACGCATCGAAAGCGCACACGGTCGCCCGGCTTGAGCTGGCCGATCTTCCATCGTTCCGCACGTACGATCGTCGCTGGGCAGACGAAGCCGCCGAGGCTCGGTCCATCCGGGCCCAAGATCACGGGCATGTCGCCGGTGAAGTCGATCGCACCGATCGCATACGCATTGTCGTGAATGTTCGAGGGATGCAATCCCGCCTCGCCGCCATCCGTTCGCGCCCATTCCGGTTTGGGGCCGATGAGGCGCACACCGGTGCGGCTCGAGTTGTAGTGAACTTCCCAGGCCGTGGAGAAGAACGTATCGATGTCGGCGGACGTGAAGAAATCGGGCGCACCGTGCGGGCCATACATGACGTCGATCTGCCACTCGCGGCCGTAGCGCGGAATCGCCTCGAGCGGAAGGGCGTGAAGCCTGTCATCGTCGGCCTCAACGCCCTCCATCAGATGAAGCGTGTCGCCCGCGCGGAGCGCACGCCCGGCATGACCGCCAAACTGTCCGAGGGTGAACGTCGCACGACTGTTCATGTAGAGCGGCACATCGAAACCGCCGCGGACGGCGAGATACGTTCGCTGACCCGCACCGTCGACGCGTTTCAGCTTGAGAACGCTGCCCGCTTCCGCGCGAATCGCGCACCAGTAAGGCACTTCGCGCCGCTCGTTCGCATCGGGCGCGAGCAACTCGGCTTGCATGTGCGCACCGGTGAGCGCGAACACGACGGCACTGTTGAACCTCAGCGTCGGCCCGCTCACCGTCATCTCTAGTCCCGCCGCGTGCTCGGGATTGCCGACGAGACGATTCGCGAGTCGAAAGGCGAGATCGTCCATCGGACCCGATGGCGGCACGCCCACGTCCCAATAGCCGACGCGTCCCGGATAGTCCTGGACGGTGGTGTGCGTACCGGGCTGCAAGATCTCGATGCTGCTCGTCCGGAAGTCGAGCGCGCCGACCCAGCGCGTGAACTGCCGCCCCGCGCGAAAGACGTCGTGTGCGACGATCGCGCGCAAGAACCGCAGGTTCGTTTCGATGCCGTACACATGCGTCTTCGCAAGCGCGCGCTCGAGTCGAGCAAGCGCAAGCTCGCGGCTGTCGCCGGTTGCGATGACCTTCGCGAGCATCGGATCGTAGAACGCGCTGACCTCGCAGCCGGTCTCGATCCAGTGGTCGACGCGCACGTCGCTCGGAAGCTCCACGTGCGACAGCGCGCCGCTCGAAGGCCGAAAGCGATTCGCGGGGTCTTCGGCGTAGACACGTACTTGCACCGAATGACCGCGCGCGGCCGGCCGCTGCGACAGGTCCGGCGGCTCGCCCGCCGCGGTACGCAGCATCCATTCGACGAGGTCGATTCCCGTCACTTCTTCGGTGACGCCGTGCTCCACCTGGAGCCGTGCGTTGACTTCCAGGAAGTAGAATCGACCCGTGGCATCGTCGTACACGAACTCGACGGTTCCCGCGGATCGATACCCAACCGCGAGCCCCATGCGTTCGGCCGACGCGAGCAGACGCGCACGGATCTCCTCTGCGATACCCGGCGCCGGCGTCTCTTCGATGATCTTCTGATTGCGCCGCTGCACCGAGCAATCGCGCTCGCCGAGGGCAATGACGGTGCCCGCGCCATCGCCGAAGATCTGCACTTCGATGTGTCGCGCGCGCTCGACGTACTTCTCGACGAAAAACCCTCCTTCGCTGAAGCTGCTCTTCGCAAGCCGCTCGACGGCGGCGAAGCTCGTGCGCAGCTCCTCCACGCTCCGGCAAAGCTGCATGCCGATGCCGCCGCCGCCTGCCGTGCTCTTCAGCATGACGGGAAAACCGATCGAGTCGGCGGCCGCCACCGCATCCTCGAGCGTGTGCAGGAGCCCGCTGCCCGGCAACAAAGGGACGTCTTGCGCGCGCGCCACTTCTCGCGCCGCGTGCTTCAAACCGAACCGTCGCATTTGCTCGGGCGTCGGTCCGATGAAGATCAATCCGGCCGCTTCGCAGGCTTCCGCGAACGCTGCGTTCTCGCTCAGAAAGCCGTAGCCCGGATGAATCGCTTGCGCACCGGTCGCGAGTGCGGCCTCGATGATCCGCTCCTGGCTCAGATAGCTTTCCATCGGCGGCGCGGCACCGATGTGAACGGCCTCATCGGCGAGCGCCGCGTGCATCGCATGGCGATCCGCGTCCGAGTAGACGGCCACCGAGCGAATGCCGAGACGTTTGAGCGTGCGCAGAATACGGCAAGCAATCGCGCCGCGATTGGCGATCAGCACCTTGTCGAACATCGAGCACCATGACTCAAGGTGCCGGGTCGTCCCGGCGGAAGAGAAGCACTCGAGGGTCGTCCCGCGAGCGACGGCAAGACGATTGCCGTTAGCTCAATCCCACACCACGACCTCCACGGGTGTAGGGTTATAGGCGTTGCACGGGTTGTTCAATTGGGGGCAATTGGAGATCAGCACGGTGACGTCCATCTCCGCGCGCATCTCGACATAGCGGCCCGGCCCTGACACACCGTCGGCAAAGGTGAGCTTGCCGTCGGGCGTGACCGGTACGTTCATGAAGAAGTTGATGTTGTGCGCCAGGTCGCGCTTGCCGAACGTCTTCCCGTACTGCTCGCCCCATTTCGACAACGCGAGTAGAAAGTTGTCGCGGCAGCTATGCATATGGCGTTTGTCGATCGCATAGCGCACCGTGTTGCTCTCGGCCGAGCACGCGCCGCCCAATGTATCGTGCCTGCCGCACGTGTCCGCGACGATCGACAGCATCGTGTTGCCTTCGTTCGACAACAGCCGCGTACCGGTCGTGAGATAGATGCTGCCCTGTGCTCGAATCGTATCGACGGCGCTGTAGCGCTCTTCCAGCGTATCCGCGGAGTAGAACAGCGTGTCGACCGCCTGATTGCCTTCCAGATCGAGGATGCGAAACGTCTGTCCGCGCCGAATGCGTCCCATCCAAGGCTCGCCTGCCGGAATGATCTCGCGCCGGATCGCTGCCGAAATTTGAAGCTCGCTTTCTCGTAACATGTTCTAGCCTGGGGCTTGGGGATTGGAGCTTGGCTCGCAGGCGCTAGCGCATCCACATCTCCGTGTTCCTGAAGCCGCGCTGATTCTCGGGGCACTTGAGCCGACAGGAATCGTTGCGCGCCGGCGGCCGCGAATGCCACGCGGTGAGATGAATCTCGCGCGGCTCGTAGCGGGGGTTGGGATCCAGCGGATGCTGGCAAGTCGTCAACACGACGAGCGTATTCATCTCGAAGCGCAGATCGACATACGCGCCCTGCTTTGCGTGACTCGTATCGAATTGCAGCGCGCCCTGCTCGTCCACGACGACTTTGCTGAACCAATTGACGGTCGCGCCGATGTCGCGTTTGCCGAGGCCATACTTGCCCAGCTCGTTCAACAAGCTGTCGTAGCCGTTCTGGTAGCGTTCGTTGCGCTGCTCTTGATAGCGCGTCTTACCGTATTTCTGCTCCACGAGCTCCGCGCTCGAAACGCCGCAAATCGTGTCGTGCCAACCCGAGGTGTCCTCGACGATCGAGCACAGGATGCGCCCCATGTCGGAGTAGCACACGAAGTCCTTCGTCAGATAAGCCGTATGCTGCGCCTTCAGCGTATCCGGCATGTTGTAGCGCTCGAGCCGGTCGTCGTAGTTGTAGAGCAGCATCGACACGTTCGCGCCGCCCGAGACATCCATGATCCGCATCGTGGTGCCACGACGCAGCAGATGGGACCAATGTGCTCCGGCCGCTACGCGCTCTTCCCACAGCACCCAATAGGGTGTGCTCTCGGGCATCGACTCCACTCCGTACGTTCGAATGAGATGACCGTGAGATAGCAAGGACCATGCCGGTGAACGGCGGACGGCGGACTGCGGACCGTGAAAGACGAAAAAAACAGTGCTCTACTCAGGCTCGAGCAATGCGCAAGCTATCGAGGCAACACACCGTATCGTGCACCTATCTTGTGCAATCGAACGATCTCGGTGCGTCATCTAGGAGCATCGATTCGCAACCTCGCACCGTAAAGCGAATGCGTCGAGATTCGGTAGAGCGCTCAGTTCCCCGTCACCGTCCGCTGTCCGCCGTCCGCTATTCACGCCTGTACCGCATTCGGCACGCCGCTTGCACCTCGAACGCCAACAATGTGCCTCTAGGGTTCCGATCGCGACAGTGATGGCTGGTCCGAGAGAGGCAGTCCAGACTCGAGCTGGATACACGGCGGGACAAAAGCCCGGGAGGTTTGCGGCGTAGGATCGCTGCGGCCCTCCGCCGCGCGTTCCTGGCGCTCGAAGTGGCAGTCACTACGAGGAGACGGGGAATGCATTCAAGCTTCAAGAACTTCACTCGCGCGACGGTCTTACTCTGCACATTGCTTTGTGCGCTCTTCACGCAAAGCGCCGGTGCCGCGGAGAAGAAGACGTTCAAGGTCGCGTGGAGCATCTACGTCGGTTGGATGCCGTGGGACTACGCCGAGCAGAGCGGCATTCTGAAGAAGTGGGCGGACAAGTACGGCATCGCGATCGAGCTCACTCAGATCAACGATTACGTCGAGTCCATCAATCAATACACCGCCGGCGCGTTCGACGGATGCGTCATGACGAACATGGACATGTTGACGATTCCTGCCGCCGGCGGCGTCGATTCCACCGCGCTCATCGTCGGGGACTTCTCCAACGGCAACGATGGCATCGTGCTCAAGGGCAAGGGCCGCACCCTGGAGGACATCAAGGGTCTGTCGATCAATCTCGTCGAGCTTTCCGTTTCGCACTACTTGCTTGCGCGCGCGCTCGATCACGTCGGATTGCAGGAGCGCAACGTCAAGGTCGTGAACACCTCCGACGCGGACATCGTGGGTGCTTTCGCGGCGGGCGGTACGCAAGCCGTCGTCGCCTGGAAGCCGCAGTTGAGCGAGATCCAGTCGCTGCCGAATGCTCAACTGGTGTTCGACTCGAGTCGAATTCCGGGCGAGATCATCGACATGCTCGTCGTCAACACTGCGACGCTCGAGAGCAATCCGAGCTTCGCGAAGGCGTTGACGGGCGCCTGGTACGAAACGATGGCCGTGATGGCACGCAAAGACACGAAAGCGCTGAGCCACATGGCCGCGGCCGCCGGTACCGATCTCGCGGGCTTCAACGGGATGCTCGCGACGACGAAGATGTTCTGGACGCCCGCCGAAGCGTATGCGTTCACGACGAGCGAGAACCTGATCAAGACGATGGATCTCGTCCGCAGATTCTCTTTCGAGCACGGCTTGCTCGGCGAAGGTGCAAGCAGTCCGGATGCGGTCGGAATGGCGTTCCCGGGCGGCAAGACGCTGGGTAGCACGCGCAACATCAAGATGCGCTTCGACCCCACCTACACCAAGATGGCCATGGACGGGAAGTTGTGACTTCATCCAAGCGGCCGTTAGCGATCGGCGACTCGCGGTTGGCTCTTGATGCCCTCCCCCTCCCCTGTGGGGGAGGGTCGGGACGGGGGTTGCCATGTCCCGTCTAGCCAATCTTCACCCTGGAAGAGGCGGCACGATCCTGCTCGGGCTGCTGCCCTTCATCGTCCTCGTCTTTGCCTATGTGCTCGGATCGAATACACGTTTGCAGGAGAATCCGGACGACAAGCTCCTTCCCGCCCCGTCGAGCTTCGTCGATACGATCGAAAGATATGCCTTCCAGGAAGACCGCCGCAGCGGCGAGCGTCTCTGGTGGACGGACACCGGCGCGAGTCTCGAGCGGTTGCTCATCGCGCTGGGTATCAGCGGCGCGCTCGGTCTGAGCATCGGCCTTGCGATCGGCGCCGTGCCGTACGTCCGCTCGTTGCTCCTGCCGTTCGTCGCGGCTTTCGGCATGATTCCCCCGCTCGCGATCTTGCCGATCCTGTTCATCGTGCTGGGGTTGGGCGAGACGGCGAAGGTCGCGCTCATCGTCATCGGCATCACACCCATAGTCATACGAGATATCGCGCTTCGCGCGAGCGAGATTCCTCACGAGCAGCTCATCAAGGCACAGACTCTCGGCGCATCTACCTGGACGTTGTCGATACGCGTGCTGCTCCCGCAATTGCTGCCGCGGCTCATCGACACCGTGCGGCTCAATCTCGGATGTGCCTGGCTATTCTTGATCGCGGCCGAGGCCATCGCTTCCACGGAAGGACTGGGATATCGAATCTTTCTAGTACGGCGCTACATGGCGATGGACGTGATCCTGCCGTACGTCGCCTGGATCACGACGCTCGCGTTCGCGATGGACTACGGGCTGCGGCGGGCTCGTCGAACGTTCTTTCCATGGGCGGAAGCCAACTGATGGCGATCGTCACGATCCGCAGGCTATGGAAGGAGTACGGCGAGCAGGTCGTGCTCGAGAACTTGAACCTGACGATCGCCGACGGCGAGTTCGTCACGATCGTCGGCGCCTCGGGATGCGGTAAGACGACGCTGCTGCGGATGCTGCTCGGCGTCGAGAAGCCGACGCGCGGAGAGATTCTCATCGACGGCGCGCCCTTGGTCTACGAGCCTGCGCCGGAACGCGGCATCGTCTTTCAGCGCTACTCGCTCTTCCCCCATCTCACGGTCACGCGCAACCTGCTCCTCGGACTCGAGCTGAGCGGCGCTCATCTAACCGGACGCCTGTTCGGACGCGCTCGCAGGCAAGCGCTCGAACAGGTGCACGCGCTGCTCAATGAGATCGGTCTTTACGCCGCGCGCGACAAGTATCCGTCGCAACTCTCGGGCGGTATGCAGCAGCGCCTCTCCATCGCGCAGTCGGTGATCTGCCAGCCGAAGATCCTGTTGCTCGACGAGCCGTTCGGAGCGCTCGACCCGGGCATCACCGCGGACATGCACGAGCTCATCCTGCGCCTCTGGGAGAAGAATCGGATGACGGTCTTCATGGTCACGCACGACGTCAAAGAAAGCTTTCAGCTCGGCACGCGACTGCTCGTCTTCGACAAGAAGCGCCATGATCCGCACGCGCCGGACGCGTACGGGGCCACCGTGACGTACGATATTCCGTTGAACAGGCGCCTGCGAGCAGTGGCATGAGCAGGTTGACAGCTGACCGTTGACAGTTGACGGCCAGAAAGCTTCTCGGCCGTCTCCTTGTCTGGCTGTCAACTGTCACCCGTCACTGTCAACCCAACGTCTTGATGAGCCGATAACTCAGTTCGAGCGTCGGCATCTCGAGACCGAGCTCGCGGCCGCGACGCAAGGCGAAGCCGAGCGTCTCATCGATCTCGAGCGGCGTGCCGCGATCGATGTCCTGCAGTGTCGACATGCGATGATCGGGAGCGGTCGCCTCGAAACGCCGCCCGATGTCCTGCACCGCCTTGATCGCTTCGTCGTCCGACGACTCGGCAATGAGCTTCGCCGGGAGCGGCGACAGATCCATGAGCGGAATGTCGAGTGCATCGGCCAGTCTCGCCACTTCGCGCACGAGCCGCACAGCGACCCATGCACCGTTCGCGTCGGAGAGATAGCGCCATGTGTTCAAGCGCGTCAGCGCGGCGAGCGGCAGGAGACCCGCCCACGCGACGAACTTCGACCATTCCCGTGTCTTGATGTCCGGATGCGCCGCGCAACGGACGCCCGCGGCATCGATCGTACGCGCGAGCTCGGTGACGCGCGGCGTCATCTCGCCCGAGAGCTCACCCAAGTGCAAACCGACGTTGCGCGTGAAGAGCACTTCGCCCGAAGCGAGCAGCTCGCCGCTGAAATCCGCCATTGCGCCGAGCACCGCGCTCGACGGAAACACCTCGGCGAGCAACTCGTCCTTGACGACGCCGTTCTGCATCGAGAAGGCCGTTCCGACTTTCACGTGCGCATACGGTCGAAGGCTCGGTAACGTGTCGATGGCCTTCGTCCCGACCGCAAAGCAATCCACCTCGGTGAGCTGCGACGGATCGGTCACGACGCGACAGCGCTCCTTGAGCTCGCTCAGGCCGTGTACGACCAATCCATCGCGTTCGACGACTTTCGCGCGCTGCCCTCGTGCAAGGATCGTCACCTCGTGACCAGCGCGAACGAGATGTGCGCCCAGTATCGTGCCGAGCGCGCCGGCACCGAGAATTGCGAATTTCATGCGTGTTGCTTCCTCTTATCGGTCGAGCGTCCGACGATTGTCGCACGCGCGAGGCCGATGCGGTCCCGAAACGCAGTCTCCCGAGGATCTGGCTGCGAGCCTCGCCTCACGGCAACCGAACACGCACTTGACCCTATCGGATCCGCTCAAGGGAGGGAACACACGGCGGATTCCGTTCCGCGAACTGGCCGTTCCAATACGGGTAATACGGATAAGGCGGCGTCACCGCGCTCGCCGAGTCGAGCTGACGCATCTGTTCGTCCGTGAGGCTCCAACCGACGGCGCCCAAATTGTCTTTGAGCTGCGCCTCGTTACGCGCGCCGATCAGCACTGTCGCGACGCTCGGGCGCTGCAACAGCCAATTGATCGCAATCTGCGGAATCGTCTTCTCGGTTTCGCGCGAGATGTCCTCGAGCGCATCGATGACGCGGTACAAGCGTTCCTCGTCGACAGGCGGACCGATATGCGCTGTCTCGTGCAAGCGGCTTCGCTCGGGCAGCGGCTGGCCGCGACGAATGCGACCCGTCAGGCGTCCCCATCCGAGCGGGCTCCACACGAGCGCGCCGACGTTCTGATCGACGCCGAGCGGCATCAGCTCCCACTCGTAGTCGCGGCCGATCAACGAGTAGTACGCCTGATGCGCGACGAACCGGCGATAGCCGTAGCGGTCGGCGACCGCGAGCGACTTCATCAACTCCCAGCCGGAATAGTTCGACGCGCCGATGAACCGCACTTTGCCTGACCTGACGAGGTCATCGAGCGTCGACATGAGGTCTTCGACCGGCGTGAACGCATCGAATTGATGTACTTGAAGCAGGTCGATGTAGTCGGTCTGAAGACGAGTCAATGCGCGTTCGACCCCGCGCACGAGATGAAAGCGCGAGCTGCCGACATCGTTCGTGTCCGGCCCGACGCGCAGACCGATCTTCGTCGACAGGATCGCCTTGTCGCGGCGCCCCTTGAGCGCCGCGCCGAGAATCGTTTCCGACGCGCCCTCCGAATAGACATCCGCCGTATCGAAGAGATTCGCGCCGGCATCGAGGCACAGGTCGATGAGACGCCTCGCCTCTTCGACATCGGTCTTCCCCCAAGCACTGAACAAGGGACCTTTGCCGCCGAACGTGCCTGCACCGAAGCCAAGCGCGGGCACTTTGAATCCGGAACCGCCCAGAACACGATACTCCATCGCTCGCTCCTCCTAGATGATCGAGAGTGAGCGACAAGCTACGCGGCACGACTGTGTGGTAAAACCGGCGAGCTGCAGAAACAGTTTCTCGGTTTCGTTGAGAATCTCATGGACCGCATCGCCGATTTCCAGCTCTTCTTGCGCGTGCTCGATCTGGGCTCGATCAGCGCCGCGGCGCGCAGCCTCGATCTTTCCGTCGCCGCGGCGAGCCAGCGCTTGAAACGGCTGGAGCAGACGCTCGGCGTCAAGCTGCTCCATCGCAGCACCCGACATCTGCGCGCGACGCCGGAAGGCATCGCCTTGGCGGAGCAAGGGCGCGCACTCATCGAAGATCTCGAAGCGCTCACGAGCAGCTTGCGGAAGGCTGCGAAGGATGTCACCGGAACGCTTCGCGTCACCGTGCCCGCTGCGTTCGGACGCCAATACATCTCGCCGCTCCTGCCGCGGTTCTTGGCTAGACACCCGGCCCTGCGCGTGTCGATGGATATGAGCGACATGATGCAGGATATGGTCGGCGAGGGTTTCGATTTGGGTATTCGGATCGGACGTTTGGACGATTCGAATCTCATTGCTCGACGACTGACCGGCAATCGAAGACTTCTCTGCGCGTCGCCGGCGTACCTGAAGCGCCGCGGTCGACCGAAGACACCCGCGGACTTGCGCGAACACGATTGTCTGCTCCAACTCGGCCCCAAAGGTCCTCGCGACCAGTGGGTGCTGACCTCGCCCGAAGGCGTCGAAACGAGCGTGCGCGTGCGGGGGCGGCTCGAAAGCAACATGGGAGAAGCGATCAGAGACGCAGCCATCGCGGGCCTGGGCATCTCGCTCCATTCGGTATGGCACGTGCACGAGGATCTGAAGCACGGACGGTTAAAAGTCGTGCTCGCGGACTACACGCTGCCGGACAGCGCCATCTATGCCGTCATGCCGCCGCGCCGCATGATGTTGCCGAGAGTCAGAGCCTTCATCGATTTTCTATCGGCACACTTCAGTCCCACACCGCCGTGGGAGCGTGACGGTGTGCCTGCGCCGCACAGCGAATAGCTCGCACGCGGGCGCACCCTTCCGTTTACGTCAATTCTCTTTTTCCGACCGCTCAGCAACCGAACGCGTAGAATGCCGCGCTCTATCGTTGAGAGGTGCGCACGTGAGCTGGCGAGCATGGGTGACGTTCTCGGTCCTCTGCGTGCTTTGGGGCGTACCTTACTTCTTCATCAAGCTCGCGCTCACCGACATATCGCCGATCGGTGTCGCATGGGGCCGCCTGACGCTCGGCGCGCTCGTCCTGGTGCCGATCGCACTTCAACGAGGCGTTCTTCTGCCGGCGCTCCGGCATAAAGTCGCGATCGTTGCTTTCGCCGTGGCGGAGCTCGTCATTCCATTCTCGTTGATCTCGTTCGGCGAGCAATGGATCAGCTCCTCGCTCGCCGGCATTCTCATCGCGACGGTGCCGCTCACGGTCGTGCTCATCAGTCGTTTCTTCGGCGTAAAAGAGCAGGTCGGCCCGCGCCGCATGTTCGGTTTAGCGGTCGGCTTCATCGGCGTCATCGCCCTC
>Ga0079224_100003193_pt1 | contig 20477 bp, 19 predicted proteins | sample Stecom2015_FD_80414 | JGI IMG/M metagenome (GOLD analysis project Ga0079224, IMG submission 80414) | Agricultural soil microbial communities from Utah to study Nitrogen management - Steer compost 2015 | ecosystem: Environmental > Terrestrial > Soil > Agricultural land | place: USA: Utah...
AAACATCAAGGATTATCATGGTGATATGCAAGCCCAAGATAAAATTTCCGCCATTGAAACAGCACAGCATCAAGGTTATCAATGTGCCATGGTTGGTGATGGGGTTAATGATGCGCCAGTACTATCACAGGCTGATGTATCCATAAGCTTAAAACAAGGTGCGCATTTAGCTCACTCGGCCTCCGATCTAATTATTCTAGGTCGCTCTTTAAAGCCAATAAAAGATGCGGTATCCACAGCCACCCAAACACATCGTATTGTTCGTCAAAATTTAATTTGGTCTTTACTTTATAATGGTACAGTGGCACCGGTGGCGATGTTAGGTTTATTGGCACCTTGGATGGCCGCCATCGGTATGTCTGCTAGTTCGTTATTGGTGGTACTTAATTCACGACGAATATTAAAAAAATAGTCTTATGAACATGGTTTTTATATTAGTTTTATTATCGTTATTGTTGGTGATAGCTGCAGTCTGGGCGATTCATTGGGCCATTAGCAAAAATCAATTTGATGATTTAGACTCACCGGCATTTTCGATTCTCGATGATGACACCCCCGCAGATCGCTACCAACGTCGCCAAGAACAACAAGCTTTAGCCGGAGAATCAATAAAAAGGGATCCTAAATCTCAAAGTCCAAGTGAATCAAAAGACGGATAAGCCATGTCTTTTTTAACGCCACTTTTAATAGGTTTTTTTTCGGGTTTTCATTGTATTGCCATGTGTGGGGGCTTATGTGCTGCTTTATGTCATAAACAAAATAACAAGCAAGTACTGATTACCAACTTAGGACGGGTTGTTACTTATACGTTGCTGGGAACTGTTTTTGCCGGTTTAGTACAAGGTGCCAGTTTATCGATTCCGATGGTTGCTTGGGGGTTTTGGTTACGGATGATCATGGGTGTTATGTTGGTCTTAACGGCTGTGGCTTTATTCTTTAAAAATCACAGCCTCCTCACTATCCAAAAACCATTACCCGGCTGGTCGCGGGTGTCGGCACGTTTAAAACAGTTGCAAAGCAGGCATAACAGCAGCGCTTCGTTTATTAAGGGCATGTTATGGGGGTTAATTCCATGTGGCTTACTATATGGCATGTTAATTATTGCTGCCACCACCGCTAATGCCTTGAGTGGTATGAAATTTATGCTATTTTTTGGTTTGGGTACTATTTTACCGCTGTTGGCCTCGCAATGGGCAATTCGAAAAATAATGCAGCGTGGATCGATGGCGTTTTGGCGACGTTTTGCGGCGGCCTTTATCTTGATTGTTGGCTTGTGGGTATTGCTAGCACCGTGGTTGTCACATAGTTTAATCCCGACCGATAATCCGTTTTTTTATCAACTAAGTGCAATTCTTGATATGTGCATACCTTAAATTAAATTAACGAACAGGTTCATCGTATATAGCAAACACAATCATTTAGGGGCACTTTTTGTCTGTTATTTAGTCTACTTTAAATAAATTAAGAACAAGTTAAATGGTGCATGTGTAAAGTACCTTTGGCCTATTAATATTAACAAGCAACGCTTTATAATGGCATGGTAATAAAACACTAAACAAACACAAATGATAAAACTGGAAAAGATATCAAAGATATACCGCACCCAAGGTGAAACCATTCGCGCTTTGGATGAAGTGGATTTAGCTATAAAAAAAGGTGAGTTTGTGGCCATTATGGGCCGTTCGGGCTCGGGTAAGTCAACCATGTTAAATATTTTAGGCTGTATGGACAAACCCAGTTCCGGAAAATATTGGCTGGCAGGTCAAGATGTTAGTGTTTTGGATGATGATGCGCTATCACAAATCCGTAATGAGTATATCGGTTTTGTGTTTCAAGGTTTTCATTTATTGCCGAGGTTAACAGCTTTAGAAAATGTCATGGTGCCATTGCGCTTTGCCAGTCCCGAACGCCAACAAAATGGTATTGAACGGGCCACAGAGTTATTAAGAAAAGTCGGCTTAGGTGATCGAATTCATCATCAGTCCAACGAAATGTCCGGCGGTCAAATTCAACGGGTGGCTATTGCCCGTTCCCTTATTAATGACCCTGCAGTTTTGTTGGCGGATGAACCCACCGGCAATCTGGATAGCGCCATTTCGCAGCAAATTATTGATTTACTTAAAGATTTAAATAAACAAGGACAGACCATTGTTATGGTGACCCACGAGCCGGATATTGCCGAGAATGCCGGTCGTACCATTGAGTTTTTAGACGGAAAAATTGTCGCATGAAATATATTTTTATAATTCTGTTAGCTGCCAGTATGTCGACGTCAGCACTGATGCTGACAGGTGAAGTGGAATCCAGCCAAACCCAACAAGTTACTATGCCGATGGTGCGAAGCTGGCGAGCTGAAATCGCGGATCTAGCGACTGAGGGCAGCCGAGTCGAAGTAGGTGATCTTATTGCTCGTATTGATGGCAGTGATTTGGATGCCACCATTGAAGCGCAAAAGGAGGCGCTGGATGTTTATCAAGCCAGCTCTAAGCGCGATATGATACAGTTACGAATTGATGTTAATAATGCTGAATTAGCTTATGAGAAGTCGAAAGTAGACTATAAAGTGGCCAGTTTAAAAGCGGCCGTGCCGATGAACTTTATTGGTGAACTTGCTTATAAAGAACGCCAATTAACGTTGAAACAAATCAGTAAAACCTTAGCTGATAATGATAAAAATCTTGTGTCATTAAAGCTGCGTGAAAAGGAAAAGCAGAAAGAAATTGAATTGGGGCTACAACAAAAGCAACAACAACTGACTTATTGGCAAGAGCGGCTAGCGAACTTAACAATTAATGCTAACCAAGCCGGTTATGTGATTCATGCCACCCAGCCGATGAGTGGTAGTAAATATCAAATTGGTGATCAGGTGCGAACCGGTGAAGTGATTGTTAAAGTATCAAAAGTCACCGACATGCAAGTGAAGACTTGGGTTAATGCCATCGATTTACCAAAAGTTAAAGACAATCAGCCGGTAAAAGTGCGTTTTGATGCTTTACCTGGAGTTGTCTTAAATGGCCAAATTATTGTCATTTCTGCTGGCGGCCATGACAAGAAGAATTGGGGTAGCGGACTTTACTATGAAATTACGGTTGATTTAGAAAATAGCGACGAAGTGGATTTGTTACCGGGTATGAGTGCATTAGTTTATACCGAGGAGGCATCGTGATGAATACGTTCAAATACTGTGTAATTATTTTGGCAGTGGCATTATTGGTTATGGCGTCAACAGTTGTTCAATCCCAAACTATTGGTACTTCAGGGCAATTGGTCGCGGTAGAAAAGGACAGTTACTCTCCACCAAATGTTCGCAGGATATGGCGTTATACCATTGCATTTATGGCAGATGATGGTTCACAAGTGAACCCCGGTCAGCCGATACTGATGTTTAAGACGGATGAGATCCAAGAACAACTTATGGATAAGCAAGGTGAGCTTAGCATTAAGCAAAGTGAATTGAAAAACAAAATATCCGCTAAGGTGGAAACCTTGGCTGATAAAGAGTTGGCATTTGAACAAACAAAAATGAATTTGGATAAAGCTAAACGTAAAGCACAGTTGCCACAAAGTGTTATCGCTTTAAACGACTATGAGGAGAATCAGCTTAACTACGAGCTGGCTAAGTTGCAATACCAACATGCACAAGAAGATTTGCGCTTGAATGAAGAAAAAATAGATACTGAGATAGATATTCTCAATGCCAATATCATAAAGTTAGAAGCCGATGTGGCAGAGCTACAAGATTCCATTAAAAGTATGAGAATCATTGCTAAAAGACGTGGCATTATTATGCATCAAACGGACAATAGCAATAACAAGTATGCCATTGGTGATCAAGTTTGGGGTGGTGCACGGGTTATCGAAGTGGCTGATATGGATAATATTATTGCCCAACTGGAAATCAAAGAAAATGACGTGTCACGAGTTAAAGTGGATCAAAAAGTAACTTTTAATATGGATGCCTATCCTGACATTGAGTTTTCCGGCACAATTTTCGAGTTATCTAAAGTGGTTCGCACAAAATCCCAAAACCAACCTTCCAAAATTTTAGATGCGAAAGTCTCAATTAACGACCCGGATAAATCTATTATGCGACCTAACATGAGCATTAAAGCTAAAATTAGCGACGAATTATGAAAAATATTGCACTCATCCTTGTGACTCTATTCATCATTGGCTGTGAGTCTAAGTCCAATGAAACAAATCAGATACCGACCTTGGCTTTACAAAAGCAACCAGTGGAATTAATCGTAAGAGCCGCGGGTGAACTGGAAGCCACGCAATCAACCCCGTTGACGGTACCGGCCGGATCGCGGCGACCACAAACATTGGCTTGGATTATGCCACAATTCTCGCGTGTTAAGAAAGGTGATATTGTGGCGCGTTTTGATGGCAGTGACTTTCAACTTGAGTTAGATGAAACAGCCTATGAACTTGAAAAGTTACGATACTCTATGCTTGATAAGGGACGAGAAATTGATAACACCCAATTCTCCTTTAACACCGAAGCCCAGGTGGTTGATTATGAGTACGAATTGGCTAAGCAGTTTAATATTAACGATCCGTTACTTTATACCAAGATTGAAATTATTGAAGCCGGTGATAATGAAGAGTTTTTAAAAGCTAAGAGCCAACATATTGAGAAGGTGAGTGAAAACTTTGAAGAAAAATCAGCCACAGAATTGGGTGTTTTAGAAAGCTCAAAGGCGGTCCAAGAGGCTAAAAAAGAGCTCAATCAAGCAAGTTTAAGCGCCCTTGAAGTGGTGGCTCCCCACGATGGCTTGCTGGTGTTGCAAGCCAGTTGGGATGGCACCATGCCGGAACCAGGAAAAGCGGTTTTCCCGGGCACAAAATTAGGGGCATTACCGGACTTGTCAAAAATGCAGGCATTGGTTTTTGTCCCGGAAATAGAGGCCATTGGCATTAAGGCGGGGCAGCCGGTTAATCTGAGTTTGGATGCTTATCCTAATGAGGTTTTTAATGGCGTTGTCGAGTCACTTAGTCAAACAGCCCAACCACGGGAGCGTGACAATCCGGTAAAATATTTTACCATCACTGTGGCATTAAATGATCATGATGAACGTTTTCGTCCGGCGCAACGACTGGCGGCTGAAATTAAAGTGGCATCGGCAGATCACGCCATAGCCGTGCCAATTCTGGCAATTTCTCGTGATCAGGATAAAGCTTGGGTATATGTACAGCGTGGCCATTTATTTGAGCGGCAACAAGTGACCACCCGATTTTGTAGTGCTGCCCTTTGTATTATTGATAGCGGATTAAATGACGGTGATGTTATCGCCTTAACTGAACCCCAACAAGAGGCGGTCTTATGAATTCTTTAATAATTAATTTACGTCATGCGCTGGCTGAAATGATGCACCATAAATTGCGCACCTTGTTGACATTATTGGGTATGGTTTTTGGGGTTGGTGCGGTTATCGCTATGTTGAGTATTGGTGAAGGGGCGCAAGCGGAAGCCACCCGATTAATTGAGAAAATGGGTTTGCGTAATTTATTGATTGAAGAGAAACTGATTGATTCGGAAACATTGAAAGAGATGCGTGAAGATTCGTTGGGTTTAAATATGAATGATATTTTTGCCCTGCAAAAAAGTCTACCTTTTATACAGCAAACCTGTGGTGAAAAAACCATTAAAACCTGGAGCTTATTTTCAAATAACGGCAACTCAAATGGTTCCGTAAAGGCTATCTCGCCCAGTTGCTTTGCCATGAGTAATTTACAGGTCGATAGCGGTCGGTTGTTTGCTGATACAGAGAATCGTAGTTATGAACAGGTGGCGGTGATTGGCTCGGAAGTGGCTGCCGAATTATTTCCCGGTGAACAATCAGTTATCGGAGAGAAAATTAAAGTTAATCATCTGTGGTTGACTGTTATTGGCGTTTTACAGAAAGACGAACTGAGCAAAAATGAAATCCAAGGCATCAAACTTGGTGCGGAACATAATCAGGTCTTTATCCCTATTGAAACAGCATTCAAGCGTTTGAAATGGGACACTTTGGAAAGTCAGTTAGATACCATTCGTTTGGGCTTAGATGAAAGTATTAAGCCACAAGTGGCTTCCGTGGCCATTGATCGTTTGTTAAAGCGACGCCACGGTAATATTGATGATTATAATATTGTGGTTCCGGCTTCGTTATTAAATCAACAAAACCAAACCCAGCAGATTTTTACCATTGTGATGTCGAGCATTGCCGGAATTTCATTATTGGTCGGCGGTATTGGTATTATGAATATTATGTTGGCAACCGTGCTAGAGCGGACCAAAGAAATAGGCTTATTACGGGCTTTAGGCGCCCGAAAAGTGGATATTAAAAATCAGTTTCTAATTGAAAGTGCCACCATTGCCGCCGTTGGTGCGATGATAGGCATTGTCATGGGCGTTATTCTGTCTTTTTTAATTCAATCCTTTGCCGACTGGCCTGTGGCCTGGAGTTTGTTTTCAATTATTTTAGCGGTTGGCGTGTGTTTATTGACTGGTGTTGTGTTCGGTTATTATCCGGCTAAACAAGCCGCTGAATTGGATCCAATTCGAGCACTGCAGAAGAATTAGGCTTCGGTCACTCGCTAAAGCCAACAAGTGGTATATGTTAGACTTAGTGATCTCTGTAATGCTTATTAACAAATGAACAACGAGCCAAGTGATTACCCCCGACCTCCGGTCGTCTTTTGGACCAAAAGCAGTATTTTTTTACTGTCATTGGTAGCCGGTATTATTTTTAAATCCATGGGCTTGATGATTGTATCATCGGCCTTGTTTTTATTATTGTTCATCGAAAAAACTACCCGTTTAAAAATTCCCTCAGGATTAGCCGTGGTGTTTGTATTATTTGTGGTGCTTTCCTTATTTTTGGGGAGTTATTACAATTTTTATGAACGCTACTATTGGTGGGATTCTGTCCTACATGCCTTTTATGGCGGTGCCTTTGCGGTGGTTGGTTTTATTATTATTCAATATATTTCCTACCAGTATAAAATCACCAACCAAATTTTCATCATTTGCTTATTTTCATTTTGTTTTTCCGTTACCGGTGGCGTTATGTGGGAAATCTATGAATTCGCTTATGATGTTTCTTTTAACGGCAATATGCAGCGCACCCATATTGGTCGAGGCGTTGATGACACCATGTATGACCTGATTATTGAAAGCACTTCAGCGCTGGTGGTTAATGTATTTATCTATTACTACCTCAAAAGTGGTATCCGTAATTGGGTTGGCCGAGTTTACGAAAATTTCCTGCATTTAAACTATCCGCATAAAAAGACTGACGATACTCAAGAAAATAAATTAAATTAAATTTAAACATCTGTTTAAATAATATTGACAGTTGTTTAAATCAAGCTTAGGCTAAAAGAAAACAATAGAGGCGTGTTAGTATGAAAAAAGTTATATTTATGTTCGGTTGTTTGCTGACTTCATTGGGATTTGCGGCGTGTCATGATGCGGTGGTGTTAGTGCACGGTAATGGTGGCGATTCATCGGATTGGGATAATACCTATTCTGAATTGCTGAGCCGAGGATATGCCGCTAATGATATCTATCGACCTAATTGGGGTAGCTCTTGTGTCGCTTGTAATAACCATTCAGGTAGCGAAGAAGTACCGGTGGCTAATGCGTTGTTAGACGCAATGGAGAATTCTTGTAGTGGTCAAATTGATGTCATTGGTCATTCCATGGGCGTGACCTTAGCGATCAAAGAAATTATCGACTTAGGATTAGAAGATAACGTTAACGATTTTGTTGGTATTGCCGGTGCCGTTCGTGGTTTACACAGTTGTGGCTATTATCCCTTTAATATGTACACCTCAACTTGTGGATATTGGGGATTATCTATTGGCAGTCCTTTTTTAAACAGTATTAAGAATAAAAACTTTGCCAGTCGTGTCTATTCCATTAAAAGTTGGTCCGATCAAGTGGTTTGCTACGGTGGCTGTACTGTCGGTGGCATTCACTCATCCTCTATCTGGGGTGAGCAAGCCAGTTACAATTATTATTTAGGTCATTTTGGCCTACAGACTGCGACGTATGAGAAGCAAGTTGATTTAATTGAACCATAAATTTTTACTTAGTAGGATTTGAGCATTTGCTGTAAGTTATTGTAATTAAAGAAAATATAATAAATCGTTCCAGTTTGTTCCAGTTTATTTGTGGGATAGTTTAGTTATAAAATGTAGGCTATTAGTTACTTTATAGATTTAACAGCAAAAATGAAAAAAATTACTTTACTTTGGATTATTCTAATCAGTCCCTCGGCTTTGGCCCATGACTTTTTAACTGAAATTTTGGTGTTTAATGATGAGTATGAAAATAGCTATCAAATCGCCGTTACCTTTGAATTAAGTGAGCAAGACCTAATAGATTCGCTTGATTTGCAGCAAGCTCAGTTTGAAATGAAAACCCTGACCAAACGTTCAGGCGCCAATAATAAGGCGCAGGAATACAAACGTATAGGAAAAACCATTTGTGACTTTGAATCAGGTTCAGTACAAAAAACTTGTGGTGTGTTCGATGATTTCTCTAAGGCGCGCTCTGTTGCCATTAGTAAGTGTGATGCCTATGCTTCGCTGTATTCTTCGCAATACAAAAATGGGCTGATTCCACAGTTTATTGGACCAAATTCCTTTACTGATGGGGTTACTGCAACCCAAGATCATCACGATAATTATAAGCTGGTAGATGGACTGCATTTTAATTGTGTGGTTCTTAAATTGAAAAAAGTGTCCTATTCTGAAGCACTAAAAAAAGTATCTAATTAATGCAATTGGAAGGACTTTATCATTGTTAGCTCTTCAGTGATAAAGTCCTGACCAAATCCATAATACCATCCAAATGATTTTCTAAGGTCTTTCGATCATTCGCAGTTAAGTTTTTCTGGCTGAGTACGAAATGTCCGGTTTGCACCACATTTCGCCAGCGAGGATTCTCAGGAATTTTATCGAGTACTAAATACTTATCCAGAGATCGTGTACGTAATGTGCCGTTGTCGATGGTTACTGTCCATATTTTTGATTGTTCAGCTAACTCTATATGACTGGTTTGGGTGGTTTTTTCCCAAATGGTGAGGATGTCAATCAGGGCTTCAACCAAAGCAATTTTTAATTCTTCTTTGTGATTTGCGGGGGAGTCGTCAGCTGATTGTTGGTTGGTTTGCATGACCAATAGTTGTTGTTTGTGGTAATGAATGGATTGCTTTAAAAAGTCCCGTTCTTTTTTCTTTCTTTGTAAGTAAAAAATAAAAACTGCCGATACAAACAACAAAACCAGTCCAGCGATTAAAACTATATTTGTTAACCTTTGCAGCCGTTGCTGCTGTTGGCTGTTAGCGAGTTCTTGATTCAGTAACTGCTGTTCTATCTCCTGAGTTTCAATTTGATGTTGTATGGTTTTTAGATCAGAGTCATATTTTTGCTTAAAAAATTGCACCCTTATTTCGTGGTATTGTTTAAAAATAGCTAAGGCTTCTCTGGGTTGGTTGGTTTGCAAAATTTCAGTTTTTAATTTAAGTAAATCAGTCATCAGAATTGAGCCCTGTAATCGTTCAGTGGCTTTAAGACCTTGTTCAATAAGATTCAGGGCTTGTTCCGGCTGATTGTCTTTAACATGTATTTTGGCCTGTAGCAAACGCAGTTGGGCAATAAACTCAGGGTGGGATTCGTCGCTAATTAAAGTCTCAGCGGCAGTCGTTAATTGTTTTAAGGCTAAATCGTTGTTATTTTCCCAGTGCCACCGGGATAAGTTAATTAGCGCCCGTAAGTGTTCTGATTTGTTGGCTTTTGAGTCCAAGGAACTGACTATATTTTGTGCATAGAATTTAGCCTCTTTGGTGTTACCGGCGGCGCCATGGGCTTTGGCCAAATCTTCATAGATATGGGTAATGTCATTAAAAACGCGTTGGTTAAAATGATCCTTTTCACTGTAAATTAGATAATGAGATAACGCTGATTCATAGTATTTAACCGCCTGTTGCGGTTGTTCTAGGTATAAGTTGATCAGGCCAATATTATTTAAGGTTTTAGCAATTTGGTAGTCATTACCAATTTCTTGTTTTTGTAAAAGGCTGTCCTGGAAGTGTGATAATGCGAATCTATAGCGTCCTAATTTCATTTCTGCTAATCCCAAATCATTATGACTTTTTCCGAGCCAAGCATTATTTGCTTCTTGTTTGGCAATTTCATAGGCAGAGTATAAGTGCTTTTTGGCTTGGTTATAGTCGGCTGCAAAGTAAAATTTCTGACCCACTTTGCGATGCCAATCATATTGGCTGGTGATATCATTTATAAATTCAGGGTGTTCTTTGGCTTTGGCGATAAAGTAATCTTGTTTATCAGGCTTTTGTAGGTGTTGTTGGATCGTGATTAAATTGAGAAGGATGTTGAGTTCTGCCAAACTATTAGGGACGACTGATTTTAGGTCATTCGTACAAATAGCGTCGGCTTTATCAAAATCGCCTAAGTCAAAACTGTTTTGGCAATTGCCAGCAGCGGCACTAGCCTCTATTGGAAGCCAGGCTAAGCAACACAATCCCAGTAATAATAAGCGGCGCATGCAATCCACGTGTTTTATTTAAAAGTCAATTGAGAATTTAAAGAGGACGGAAGTCTATTGTTGATAATCATAATAAATAGCTATGTAAAAAGCCATTGTATCGATTGTAGATTTTTAAAACAGTGAATTGATAAAGAATTAAAGGGGCAGGATATTAATCCAGTAGTCAGGTTAATGTAGGTTCAATCTAAATTAATAATCAAGGGCAGAATAACCACCCTTGATCAGTCAAGCCAAGTATTAATGGTTATCTTTTTTCGATAATTCTCTCATACTTTACGTTACCTTCTGTACCGGGCAGTGGCATAACGCGTTCAAAATCTATAACTTCTTTTAAAGGTGGTATTGAATAGCACTTCTCACAATTAAAGCTAAGCCCCATACTCAGTTCATAATTATTAACTGTGTTGGTTAAAATATAGGGCCCTGTAATAATAGAAGATACACTGCCTGATCCGGGAACATGAGGACCAAAAATAGGGCCACCACCACCTTGGTAGGTACTGCAATAATTTGCTGCGGCATGATGCACCTGATATCGTTCCGGATCATTGACGTTAGGCGGTACTGGAATACCACTTGCCATAGCATCCGTAGTTATGCCAGACCAATTAACAGTGGCGACATTGACAATGGTTCCACCGTGGCACCATGGTACTGCTGAAGCACTACCAGCTATAAATACGCTCAGACCCAATATTAATTTTATAGATTTAATTTTCATACGTGTTCTCTCCTGTTTAAAAAGTGACTTACTTATTAAAGTCACTTCGGGGTTAAATAAAACATCTTTATGATGTGGCTATTTAGATTATTTGCTGAGTCACTTATAAGCCAGCAAAAGCACAGGAAAGAACAGTTAAAGAAGGAAAAAATTGGTAACAATTAACTCTAAACCATTGATATGAAGCAATATATTGATCATTATGAGTTGTTGATAATAGAGGGTAATTAAAGTAAATTTTTTTTTTAAAATAAGGTATTTATGCAAAGACGATGTCAGAACAATTTAATATTGATCCAATTTCACGATTATTTAAAGACTTAATAAAACAATTAGCTGTATAAGTCAGGTAGTGTTTGATTAAAGCCAATTGTATTTTGTTCAGGTTTAAAGTGACCTTTCTTAATGAGTTGCTGCCAATTACTATCTGATTTTAAATCGCCATCTACATAGAGTTGATGCTGTAATTGTTCAATGGCTTTAAGAGCCTCTGGACTATTCAGTTGTTGTTGTATTTGACTTAAGTTGGTGAAATTTTGTTGGTATTGAAGATTCCACCATTTAATTAAACGGGTTTGTCGTTCGCTCGGAGTCAAGCTGTTAATCCCTTTTAAAGAAACTTGATTTGAAACCACCTGCGGTGGATGATTTATTGGGTTGTTAGCTCGGCCTTTATATTGTTTGAAAAACAATAAAAGTGTTAAAACCCATAATCCGGCAAAGCCATAGGTGCCATAACGCCACCATGAAATAGTTGTATGGTCGTTATTATCCCCGGCTATGGGAACTTGACTTGGCATCGGATCAGGCGCATCGAAATTGGCGGCTTTAGGTGGTGCTTTTTGGTTGTTGCTACCAATAACAGGCTTCACATCTAAGGTAATGGCCGGCAAGCGTGCGGTCATGGCTTGTTGGGTTTCGGTATTGAACCACTCAATTTCTATGCCTGGAACCTGTAAGGCTCCGGCTTGGGTGGGAATGATGGCTTGTGAAATGGTTTTAGAGGACACTAAATGACCACCGTTATTGCGTGTTATGGTATCGCTTTTATCCTGATACATACGAGCGCCGGGAAAATCCTGGGTGTCAATATCGGGTAATTGATTTTCGGCCAATCCTTGGGCGGTGATTTCTAACCGCCGAGTGATGGGCTCCCCAACCCGGTAAACTTGATTCTGAGGCCATTCTTGTTCAATTGTTAATTGGCTAGCGGGTAGCCATTCTTTGTGTAGAAAAGCGCTGGGGATTTGTTTTATTTCGAGATTTAAAGTGGCCGATGATTTACGAATTGGACGACCTTGGCGAAAAAAGCCGAATTGACTGTTTTGATTGCGCTCACTAATTTCACCTTGAAAAACAATTGGTGGAATAGTCATTTGACCACTGTTCTCGGCAAAAACGGCATATTTGCGCTCTAATACTTGGTAGTCCACACCTTTTCGCTGAGTGGTGTATTGGGTTGAACGGTTAATGGGGTATACAATTAAACCATCTGCTTGTGGGTCGGTTAAACTGGCTCCTCGATTTAATCCCACGGCATAGAACAGTTTGACCGTCAGAATTATTTCCTCTTGCACATAAGCGCTTGCTTTATCTGCTTGAATTTCAATAAATAAATCACCTTGGGCGCTGGCGTTAGGGTCAGGCTGGACCACTGTTATTTTTAAGGCATTGGTTTGTTGGCTGCCAACTGAAATGGGTGGAATAATATGATTACCTAACGATTTTGGTACCAAGGTAACGGTCCAGGTGGTTTGACTACTGACTGCTCCGTTAATAATATTGGTGGACATGGAGCGTGAGGTTTCACCAACATCAAATACAGCAGAAAGCATGTCAAAGTCTGGTGTGACTTGTAGTACTTCGTCTGCGGAAATGGTCAAATTAACGGATTCACCTAAACTAATCTCGCTGCGATCAATGGCAGCGGTGACATTAGCCTGAGTAAGACCGCTTAGGGTCAGCAATAACAGCATTAATATGCAGCGATTAGGATAGCTAAACATGATTACCAGTCCTCTGTAGTTTGATTGTCATAAGGTTCACCGTCTTGGTTGCGGCGATGATACTGATAGAGGAATTTACGCCGCATTAGACCGCCGGGATCATCCTCAATTCGGCGTAGCCATTGTTCTATGGCTTGTTTTTCTTCGGCATCGAGTGCTTCTTGTTGTGCCAATTCTGCCGCTTGTTCGGCTTGTTCCTGTTGTTCTTCGGGGGTTAGCTCCGCTTCTTCATCAGTTTCTTCGGCAGCAGATTTATCTTTTTGCTGTTGTTTAGCAGCATCTTTTTCAGCTTGTTGTTGCTGTTGTTGTGACTCTTGTGGATTATCGTTGTCGGTGGATTCTTTGCTTTGATCTGACTGATCGGCACCTTCATTTTGGTCGCTGTCTGACTCAGAATCTGAGGATTGGCCATCTTCTTGATTGTCATTAGAATCGGATTGTTGTTGGTTGTCTTGCTTTTGTTGTTCTTGTTCTTGCTGTTGTTTGAGGGCTTGTTCGACAATATTTTTATTGTATAAGGTGTCGGCATCATTGGGCTGAAGATCGAGAGATTTATTATACTGATTTATGGCATCCTCTAATTGACCAGCTTGGGCCATGGCATTGCCGAGGTTGTAATAATCATCAGCTTGTGGTTCCTCGATTTGACTTAGCTGGTCTATGGTTTGTTGGTAATTCTGTGACCGGTAAGCGGCAGCAGCTTTTAACCGAGGGTCCTTGGCGAGCTGTTCTGAGACTTCAGGATTGTCGGTCAGTTTTTGGTAGGCTTGCTGGTCTTTATTTAGCCATAAGTCTTGCCAATTTATGGCATGGCTAATTTGAGGTTTTACTATGAATCCCAGCATCAAAATCAATAGTATGCCACGACGGTAGAGTAATGCCGCTAATGGTACAATCAGTAGCAATAACCAAAATCCATCATCGACAAACTGTTGTTGTGCTGTTTGCTGTTCTGTGTTTTCTTGGGTTTTGTCTGAACGGGTGACTTGATCATAGAGATTGTGGTCGTTGCGTTGGTTAGATAGCACGCTAAAACGACCATTGCCCCATTCAGCAGCTTGCCGCAATTGCTGGAAATTAACCGTCGGAATGACCACTTGTCCGCGTAAGTCTTTTATAAATCCACGATCCGTTTTAATAGGCGCGCCTTCAGCGGTACCGACCGCTAATACGTGGGTTTTAATGTTGTTTTTTGCCAAGTCTTTCAGTGTCGCTTCGTCTTTGTGGGGCTTGACTTGATCGGTTATCAATAAAATTTGACCTTCAGCTAATCCTGATTGACGTAATAGTTCAGCTGATTTGTTCAAAGCTGCGATTGTATTGGTGCCTCGGGTTGGCATAATACTTGGCTCAATAACATCCAATAAATTAATGATGGTTTGGATGTCGTCAGTGAGCGGAGTCACCACAAAGGCGTCACCGGCATAGACTACGAGGGCTGTTAAACCTTCGCTGCGATTATTCAACAAATCTCTGATTTTAAATTTTGCCCGGCTTAAGCGGTCAGGCTTTAAGTCATCGGCTAACATGCTCTGTGAAACATCCAGTGCCAGTATTAAAGCCGCCTGATTCTTGATTACGGGCACATCTTTTTGGCGAACTGCCGGACCGGCCAAAGCCACAATGGTTAGCAGTGTAACCGGCCAAAATAGATAGCGCCAAGCGCTGGCCGCTGAGCCACTATTAACTTCCATGGCTGACAGCAATTCTGGGTCACAGTGTTTGTGCCAACCGTCTTGTTGGTGTTTGTTTGCTTGCCAACGGTAAAGAATCAGACAAGCGGGAATTAGCAGCCACAAAAAGTGCGGTCTGAGAAAGTGTAACTGGCTCCAAATTATTTCGCTCATATCAGCCTCCGTTGTAGCCATAACGACATCAGCATAAGCGTAAAAAAGGCCAATAAAGGCCAAAAATAGAGGGCTTTGGTGGGACGATAGAATCGTTCTTCTTCAGCTAACGGCTCCAGTTCATCTAATCGTTGGTAAATTTGTTCCAATTCCTGGCTATTTCTGGCGCGAAAATATTGACCACCGGTTAATTCGGCAATCCGTATCATGGTGGCTTCATCTAAATCAGATGAAGGATTAATACGCCTTTGACCACCAAAGACAGTGTTTATAATCATTTCATCGGCACCAAAACCAATGGTATATACTTTCACATCTTCTGCTTTGGCTAATTGGGCGGCTTTTAAAGGGGTGATATTGCCGGCAGTATTTGCGCCGTCAGTTAGCACAATCAGCACCCGATTACCTGATTCCATGGTACGCATTTTCTTTACCGCTAATCCGATGGCATCACCAATGGCTGTAGATTTACCGGCTAAGCCGATGGCAGCTTCTTGTAATAGGCGATTGACCGTCACTAAGTCAAATGTAAAAGGGGCCTGTAAATACGCCTTTTCACCAAATAAAATCAATCCCAAACGGTCGCCTTGACGGCGTTTAATAAATTCACCGGCTACTTGCTTGAGTGCGGTTAAGCGGTCAACCGGTTGACCGTAAAGTTGCATATCTTGTTGCTCCATACTACCGGATAAGTCGATGGCCAACATCAGGTCGCGACCTTCTACCGGTAAAGCCACAGCGTCACCAACCCATTGAGGCCGTGCACATGCGGTTAACAGCAACAGCCACATTAGCCAGCTGAGTGCGGTTAGCCAAACTGGGCGACTAGAAATTTGTTGTTGTTTTGATTCTAATAATTGGGCGTAAAATGGAAAACGCACGGTACTAATTTGTTGCGTAGATACCCTAGGCAATAAGCGCAACAATAACGGTAAAGGCACTAATACAAACACCCACGGCCAGACTAACTGCATCATGATGGCCTCCGGCTGGTTTTTACAGGCTTAGCTTTAAAACTGTGATGGTGTAAATAATCGTGTACCGCTTGCAGTAATTGATCTGCCGAATAATCATTTTGGCGTTGGTATAAGTTATCGTTCAGGGTGTCCGCAAATGCAGTAAAAATCGGTTGTTTTAAATCCTGATTTAAGTAATCAACCCAAGCTTTGCCGGTTAAACTAACCGCCGCAGAATCGGCTTGATAATGCCGTACATATCGTCTTAATAACTGTGATAAATCGCGTGCTAAGCGGGTTTTGTCTTGGTGTTGCTGGTAATCATCACGAGTTACTTGCCAGAGAAGTTCCAATTGCCGCCATTGCAGCTGTCTCCTGCGAATTTTTATAAATGTATGAATGCCCCAAATAGCCAATAAAATTACTATACATGCCACTACCCACCAACCCGGTGCCAATGGCCAGAAACCAGGTGCAGGCGGTAAATGCAGGTCTTTTAGTGGCAGCTGTTGTAAGTCTGGGTTTTGCATTAAGCTTGATCCTTCAGCAATTGCTGTCCAGCTTGTTGGGGTTTAGCAATGCCATGTTTAAGTTGCTGTAACCAATCTTCAGCGGTACTGACGGGTAAAACAGGCACCCCTGAGTGTAAAATTGTTTTAATTACCTGTTGCCGATGGTTTTGTAATTGTTGTTCAATTCGGGCACGTACTTTGGCATGACCGGTGTTAAGTATTTTGTGTCGCTCATCCTGATACAATCCAAACAAAGCGGCTGGTGGTAATTGCTGCTCAAAAGGGTCACTAACATGAACGGCAATGACGTCATTATGCTTGCGCAGTTGCACCAAATGTTTTTTACATTGCTCACCCAACAGCATAAAATCACTGACAATAATCACCAAACTACCAGGCCTGAGAACACTGCGTAATTGTTTCAGCGCGGCATCTAAGGTAGTCTCACCTTCACTGTTTTGGTCGGCTTTAATTAATTGTTGAATCACCGACATCATACCTTTTTTACCGGCGGTGGCTTTTAAAATATCAATACCACCACAGCCATAGGTCATCACGCCGACACGATCACCTTGTTGAATAGCCGACCATCCCAAAGTGGCGGCCACTTGTGCTGCAACCACTGATTTAAATTGCCGACGGGTGGCAAAACGCATGCTTGGATTACAGTCAATTAATAAATAAATAGGTCGTTCACGCTCCTCTTGGAATAACTTGGTGTGGGCATGGCCGGTACGTGCGGTAACCCGCCAGTCCATATTGCGAATGTCATCGCCGGCTTGATAAACACGGGATTCCTGATAGTCCATACCGCGACCGCGAAAGCGTGAGTCATGCATGCCGGAAATGGCGGAGGTTGCCTTTTTAATGCCCGCTAAATTAAATAATCGGACATGACGGCGGGTTTGCACCAATGCTTTGGCGGTTACTTGAGTGTTTTCTGAAGGTTGAGTAATTGCCATTAGCTAAAGACCAATATTTTATGGCAAGGGTACTTTTTGCAGTAATTGATCAACCACCTGATCGACGGTTAATCCTTCCGCTTCAGCCTCAAAGGTCAGAATAATACGGTGGCGTAATACATCATGGATGACACTGTGAATGTCTTCTGGCAATAAATGGTCGCGCCCCTGCAAAAAGGCGTTGGCGCGAGCGCATCGATCCAAAGCAATGGTGGCACGCGGCGATCCGCCAAAAGCTATTTGCTGTGCTAGTTTAGAGTCATATGGTGAGGCATCACGGGTAGCTAATACTAGAGCCACTAAATACTGTTCTAAATTGTCAGCAACATATAAATCCAGTACTTGTTGTTGGGCTGCAAAAACCTGCTGTTGTGATAGTTGTGCCGGTATTTCTTTACTTGGATTGTAGTCACGACGAACCTGCTGCTGCGATAATTTTAAAATGTCTCTCTCAGTGGATGCTTCAGGGTAATCAATGGTCACATGCATTAGAAAGCGATCTAATTGTGCTTCCGGAAGTGGGTAAGTGCCTTCTTGTTCAATCGGGTTCTGAGTGGCCATGACCAAAAATAATTCCGGTAAATTATAGGTGGTTTTGCCAACAGTTATTTGCTGTTCACCCATCGCCTCTAACAGGGCTGATTGGACTTTGGCGGGTGCTCTATTCACTTCGTCAGCAAGCACCAAGTTATGAAACAAAGGTCCTTTCTGAAACTCAAAAGTAGCTGTTTGAGCATGATAGACATCGGTACCGGTTAAATCAGCCGGCAATAAATCCGGAGTGAACTGAATGCGGTGGAAGTCACCTTCGATGCAGTTGGACAGGACTTTAATGGCAGTGGTTTTTGCTAATCCCGGGGCTCCTTCAACCAACAAGTGACCGTGAGACAACAGTGCCATCAACAGCCGGTCTACTAATTTTTGCTGGCCTAAAATTTGGGTACTAATATAAGCTCGAGTTTGTTGAAATGCTTCACTTAAAGCTGAATGGTTTTGTTCCATGGATTTTTCCCAGTATTTTTTTACCGACTTTGACACATTCGGTATTCATAAGTTCATTATAATGCCGTCAGGTTAATGGCGAGCAGATTATAGACAGATTTGCCCCTGCTTGGTATGTTTGCCTATAAAATCCGTTAATTATTTACTAAATAAATACCACCAGTTCATCGTTTCTATATTGATTTAACCGAGGTAAGTAGTGGTGTTCGATCTGTGACCGTTTGATTTTTAAAGTGGGCGTTAAAAACCCGGTTTCAGGTGTCCAAGGTTCATTACAAATAAAAATATGGCTTAGTCGTTGATGTGGTTCAAGCTGTTGGTTTATCTTAACTAATTGATGCTGACAGATTCTTTTAAAAGCCATAGGATTTGTTGCATATTTGGTTTCTGTTAAGGAAACCAGCAATAAGGGCTGAGCATAACCGGCACCCATTACGATAAGGTGGTCAATCTGTAAAATTGTTTGGCACATGAGTTCAATCGCTGACGGTACAATGTATTTGCCCTTTGTGGTTTTGAACATATCTTTGCTGCGGCCAACCAGGGCCAAATATCCATCCGCATCAATATGTCCAAGATCACCGGTGTGTAGCCAGCCATCGCCATCAATGGTGTTGTCGGTTAAATCCGGTTGTTTGTAATAGCCGACCATTAGGGCAGGATTTCGCAACAAAATCTCACCTTTTTCACTGAGTTTACATTCACAGCCCGGAATGATTTGACCGACTCGACCGAAGCATTGTTGTTCTTGCTTTACCATATGTGATAGTCCACATGTTTCAGATAAGCCATAAGCTTCATTAAGCTTTAAACCCAAGCGATTGAACCATAACAGTATATCAGTATCCACTGCAGCCGCAGCGCATAAGGCAAAACGAACCTCAGAAAAACCCAATTGTTTAAGCAGCAGTTTTGCTAATAAACGATTAATCAATGGTGTAGCCATCAGGATATTAAAGACTGTTAACCCACCTATTTTTTGTTCTACTGCTTGTTTGATTTTGCCCCAAATCCTCGGCACCCCGAAAAAAATGGTGGGCTTGGCAGCCTTAACATCTTCGGTAAAGGTTTCTATGGAATGAATAAAGTATACCTGTGCACCGTAAAAAACCGAAGTAAACGCAACCGCCATGCGTTCCGCCACATGAGCCAAAGGTAAATAAGAGACAAACCGGTCACTGGTTTCAATCACAATAATGTGCTTAATCAGTGATAAAGCAGCATTAACGGCACGATAAGTAATCATTACCCCTTTGGGTTCACCAGTGGTGCCTGAGGTGTAAATGATACTGATTAAATCATCCGGCGAGACAGCAATCGGCTGACTCATGGGTTCATGACTTTCCACCAAGTCCTGCCAATACGGCATATTGGGGTGTTTTTGATAAATACTGATTTTAGCTATTTGCTCAGGTAATTGTTGTATGGTGGTTTCCGCATTCAGTAGCTTGCCGACAAACAGGGCTTTTGACTCAGAATGGCTTAACACACTAGTAATGGTGTCTTTAGATGCCGTCGGGTAAATGGGAATTGGGACATGGCCGGCCATTTGAATGGCCAAATCTGCCATCAGCCAATGGGCACAATTTAAGGACAGAATGGCAATGTGGCTGCCGATTGGGAATTGGCTTAAATAGTGAGCCATCCGAGCGACTTCATCATGGACCTGATGCCAACTGTATTTCACCACACCATCAGCAGTGGGTTGGATTAAATAAATACGATTAGGCGTTTGTTTAGACCAGTAATCCAGTTTGGTAACCGGTGTGTTAAAGTCAGAATGAGTCATGAATAAAATTTTAGCACAGTGCTTATAATTAGTGCTTAATAAGTTCAATGATGAAGTGGCAGTAAAGCTTAGGTGGGTTTTAGCAAATGATGCAGCCGACATATAGACAGCTCAATTA